>Ga0123340_1005261_pt1 | contig 12288 bp, 7 predicted proteins | sample SirMexnodulemix_FD_89961 | JGI IMG/M metagenome (GOLD analysis project Ga0123340, IMG submission 89961) | Root nodule microbial communities of legume samples collected from Mexico - Siratro Mexico nodule mix | ecosystem: Host-associated > Plants > Roots > Nodule | place: Mexico: Nepantla... | reverse complement strand
TAAAAACATTAAAAAAATAAATTTTGAATATTAGAAAAAAAGTGAATAGTTAAGTATCTTACACATAAAGAAAATAATTTATATTTAAAAATAATTTATGTACATCCAATATATATATATATATGGTATTTAATTTTTCACTTTGGGAGGACATTTATGGCCTTTCACGTGAATGTCATAAAAGGAAAAGGAAACTAAGAAAAGAAAAAGTAGTACTGTGTGTTAGCGTAAATATATATAATATATATATTTATAGATATAGAGAAGAGAGAGAAGATGATATGCGACAGTGATGAGAGTGTGGGAGTAGATGTGTAGCGGTAATCGTGCAACTGCAGAAAACCCCAACCCCTTGTTGCTTTCAAACTACTACTCTCCCCTTCCACGCGCTCCTCCGCGCGTCCCCTTCGCCGCTTTCTCTCCCTTCTATAACGTGAACAACTCGGACAAGTTCCTCTCTCTTTCTCTCTCCCCCAACAAATAACAACAACTAACAACGCAGAATTTTCTTTGCCTTCGATTTATTAATTCATGCTCTCCGGAGCTAAAAGATTTTCACGCTCTCAACCAAAAACTCTCTTCATTCTCCCAAGGTGTGCGTTTTCTGCAGATACTCTTCTTCACTTTGCCCAAATTTTCTGTTACTCTTTTTTATTATTATATGTTATTTATCATTTTTCTCTATTTTTTCGCCTCTTTTTCCTCGGCAGATTTGTTCTTCCCTATCTTCCTGCACTCTTTTTTGTTTTTCTCCTCTATCGTTATGTTATTCTCTGTAATTCTGTATTCGTTTGCATTCGTGTATCGGAGTTTTTTCCTCTTCTGGTAAAAAGGAAAAATTAAGAAAAACACGCTTCGATTTCACTTTTCGTCAATGCGGACTGCACAATGCGTGTGGAAGAGGCTGTTAAATCGCGATGTGTGAGGCTTTATAAAGCACTCTTCACTTCTGTGTTCGTCTTTCGTATTTTTGTATAGTATACGTACGTAAAAATAAAGTAAATATTTTTGTCTTATTAATTGGGCATGTGGGATGTTGTGGTAGGTTTCTATGGTATTTGCTTTTTGTTTATTTTAATCTTTTCACGAGGCATTGTGGGTTGGATAGGGTTTATTTTGTGTATGTATGATTTCAATTTTTTTCCTTTAATTTTCTGTGTTTATGTTGTATCTAGAACATAATTTAATTTTGATTTTCCTATCCTGCATTGCAGTTCTATTTATTACGGGTCTATTATGTTCTGTTCGTGAGCCACATGCTTGTATCTGAGCTTATAAATTGTCATTGTTCCTATAAAATGTCATGGTGTTTTTGTTTTTTGTTTTTGTTTTTTTAAGTAAAAGTCGATATGAACAAGAAAAAACAAAACTTTCGTGTTAACATTGTTCTTAGTTATTTGTTCTTGATCTTGAGCACCTGGAATTTTAGCTAAAGCAGGTCACTTGTCATGTTAAACATTTGTCACATTACCATTTGTTAACTTTATTTGGTGTGTTTCCATAATAAAGACTTTACTTTGTAATTTCTTTTTCTATATATTTGGCGTTGTGGAGTGGTAAGTCTTACATTACGCAGCTGTGATCTTCTCACCAGTATTACATGTAGTAATGCTATATCTCTGTGTTTTTTCAGGGCAGGGCCCTTCAATCATAGTTAATGGATTTGGAAGAGAAGTTCCTGGCTAAAGGTATGGTCCTGTGCTTCTTCTGCATGGTCTTTTAGAGGTTTATGACAGTTCGTTTTCTCTTTGTTTGGTGTATGCAGCTGAGTGGTAGTTTTATTATTCCATTTTGGCATGTTAATTCATTGAAAGTCAATCTTGGGTGTGGTATAGTATACGACTGAAATTTGAGTTTGGAAAAGATGAACATGTGATTATAAGTCTTATTATCTTTGTTAAATGTGTGTCTAGTGTTTCTGTTATGTTACCAGTGTTCTTCCATTGAATGTCATGCTGCCATTTATTTCAATTATGTCTAACTACGTTGTTGCTTGTGTTTTCTTCTTTCCTGACAAAGACTAAGTTTTGTACAGTTCAGTCCAGTGCATGATATAAATATTAGAAGTGACAACTTGACATTTAGAAGGGTTTTTGTCCATATATCATTGTTGTAATTTATATATTATCAACATTTTGTGCTGCTTGTTGAAGAATCTTGAAACCAAAGTGCTCCAATAAGATGGTATTGAAGCTTCCTCTGCCCTCTTGGCTTATCATCTATGTAAATTTTGTTTGACCCGTATGATCAAATATATTGTAGTGATTGCTAAAGTAAAATATAGTTATCCAATGATCTGATGTGCCCTGTTAGTACACATGCTAGAGATTAATTCTGCTATTTTCTTTTTGGAGTCCAGGGCTATTGGTGTTATATCAGGATAGGCTAGTGATGTTTTCTTAAAAATAAATTATAAACACATAATGTACTGATTAGTATAGTTGGATTTTCCCCTTAATATGAAGAATATTGTTTTAAGATGGTTTGCATAAGTGGAATATCCAATAGCCTTCCCCTTCCCTTTTTTATTGTAAATTTGGAATAACGTTGTACTAAGTAACAAAAACACAGATTTACTCTGTTGTATTGAAATGTTTTACATTGTAAAACCTTTATCTTACCCTATTTATGAGAGTAATAATAAAACATCAATCCTAATACTAATAAAAATGTGATGGAAGTGACTCAATTTTTTGTAAGTATATTATGGGAGGTTATTAAAATTGTAGAGAAAACCTTCTATGATTAATTTTTTCCAATGGGTTATTTGTTGGTTTTCCTTTTAATGATTTATAAGAGTATCCAATTATTTTCTCCTTAAACTTGGGGAGATAAATTTGATCTTTTTTAAACTGAGGATGTAAATAAATTGTTAGTAAATATTTTTACTATTTTGTGTTGATTTTCCATTTTAACTTACTACTCCAGTGTAACATTTTTTGGTGTTCATTTTACAAATCCATGAGTTGTTTGCTGCTAAGAGTCCCGAAGATTGACTATTTTACCTCAATGTAATCTATTAGGTGAAGATGCATTAGTAGTTTTTATTGACATCTCTGAGTATCACTCTCATGCGAGAACCTTTTGTTCTGGAAGCATTTACAGTTACCATGTACTGGTCTCTGCCTACTTTGTAATGAAATTCAACCTTTTATTATGAAATTCTGAGCAGAAAATATCGAACACTAGATCAGCTGGTCATGAGAAGTTTCGATGTCATGGCCTGAACCAACTATTAAAAAAGAATTAAGGTATTAGGTGAACACATGATTGGTTCACCCTCACACAGTTAATAAGTTAGATAGTTGTGGTTTCGTAGAATTTTTATCCTTGTCAATGAAGCATTAGAGGCAGACTTTGCCTGATGCAGAAAGACACTCCTGAGGCACTGATCTCATGTGGACCCTTTCCTCAATGCCTTAGGCACACTTTTGACGTGTTTGACTACACTGAGCTGAACTGCAATTAGAAGCTGGGATCATATCTTACTATATTGTCAATGTTTACTAAATATTTTTTGTGCATCTTAACAAGTGAATGAATTGAAAGAGAGGTACATCATCCTTCTCCTGGAAGCTATCATGTTAAAAAAGTCACAGTTTCTTTATTAGTGTGAGATTGATTTATAATTTGTTCATATATTTAAGGTTAGATTACAATAATAATATTCAATTATAAGAAATATCCACTTTTAATGATTATCAAGGAGCATTTTTTCCAACATGAGATGGTGATTACTTATTAATCTATCGTAAGGATCAATCAATAATTGCATTCCATATATGTATGACATAATGTATAAAATTTCAAATTCCCATTGGTGTCAGTTGAGATATAGTGGGAAATTAAAAACAAAGCTTTGGTTTGTGCTTTCAGTTGCACAGAATCCCTGTTCTATACTAAGGGTTATATCAAATTTATCTGTCACACATTAGCTTTGGATGCTTTTCCATTAGATGCCACCATGGTAGTCAATTGCATGCTATAGCAGACTGGAGCAACCCTAGACCACTACAGGACTCAAATAGCAGAGCTGTTTTCAATAGGGGCCAAAATAGTGCTTTCATATGTTATGGCAGTGCTACCATGATTTAGATTTCTACCACTAAAACAACACTGTTTAGGGTTTTCGGGATCCAACTGCGATTTCCCCCCATTTTCTATTACATTTTTTGCTTTATAGATACAGTATTTGAAACCTTCCCGTTGACCATTCCATGATAAGGTACCTTTGTTCCTTCCCACCCTATTAGAGTTTTTTTTTTTTCTTTCACCTGTTCTGCGTTCTTCCTGATTCACATTGCGAATTTTTATCTAACTTAACCATCATCTTTCATTTTTTCACTTTATTATTATGCTCTTGTTATGCTTGATTGATGGTGATTGTGTGTATAAACTTTGACTAATTATTTTTCTTGAGTTTCTTTAGTTTTTTTTTTTTTTTTGTTTTGTGTATTTTTTTTTTTTATTTTTTATTTTTTTTTTTTTTTTTTTGGTTTGAGTATTCATTTGTCTAATATATGAACTATTTGTTCGTATTTAAAATGATGATCATCCTGCTGTAGAGTTTTCGAGTTGGCCACTATGTGCCATCTGAGATCTAAAACTGTGGTTGCCACATTGTTTGCTTATGAAGATGCTTTCGTAGACCTCCTCTCCCCCATCAATTTCCATGTAACCTTCCATTTATTTAAGATTTTTGATTTTATTTGTGTAGATTATCATATCATATCAATTGTATGTAAAATAGGGAAACAAATAAATATATAGCTATTAGTTAGGGAAGCTCTTATATTATATCGTTAATCATTTTATTCCTTGATTACGAATAAAGCTCAGTGTGTGAATAATACACACTTTCAGTAAGTCCTATATGGAAAGCCTTTTGTTGTGCATATATGGAAAGCCTGTTGTTGTGCATACACCAGTCTTCATTGTGAATATTCTTACTTTTGATGTGAAAATCAGATCTTATTTTTTGGAATTTATTAGGAAGATCACATAATAAATTTATCCATTTTCAGGATGGCTCGAGACTTGTATCTGTCTTATTGCATGATAGCTTATAATCTGGGTGTTTTGTTCAAAATCTGTGCAATCTGTCTGGAGGAACTTGATTCCAGGTCTTTTCCTTGGTAGATGTACAACTAGAAGTAGAATTGCAATAATTTATTCGGATTTGTTTTTCTATGGCTGTTTACCTTGAATGATTTTGACTAATGCAGTTTGCTATTAGCATCTGCTCTTGATTTAAATCTCAAGGTTTTGCAGATTTCAAAAGCATATAAATTTTAAGATGGATTGGTTCCATTTTTGTTTCTATTGATGCGAAGGGGAATGTTTCATATGATGAACTTTGTACTCTAAGAAGTTAGCAGATGTTTTATCTTGTCAAATGGTTTTGATTCACAATAGTGTCAAAGCAGTTTAATGTTTGTATGCAACAGTTCTTGGATAGTACGTAAATGTAGTCAAATATTATTGTGGTTTGTGCATAATCATTTGTAAATTGTTGTCTCCTTAATTAGTTCTTTCATGGAATTACTTATATAATTTGGTGTTGTTGGTTCTGGTTGTTGAATGTTTGGTTTATTCAACTCTTGTATGATTGGAATTACTTATATAATTTCCTGATCGTTTCACTGTACAAATAACACTTTTATATGCACATTTCTTTGATGGAACCTGTACATAGTCTTAGTCTATCTCTGCTGTTTGTGTTGTCTATCTGAGTCCTAGTTTTATTGTTGATGTTTATTTTTTTGTTGTTTTTGCCAATCACTAATACAATTTGTTGTCTTTTCTGTCCAGTTTCTGGTGTTCAAAGCCTTTCTTCCAGTGTGCAAAGTACTCCGGAAAAAAATGGCCACTCAGATGGTGCTTCGAAAAGTTCAGAACTCCTTCAGCAGTTCCTAAAATGTGGTCTGAAGAAGGAACTTCTTCGAACGTGTTTTGATAAGGACAAAAAAAACATTTCAATTAAAAGCAGAATGACTGAAACTAAGTCAACTGGTAAGATGATTAAGAAACAAGACACAAAAAAGGTTTCTAGTTTCAGCCATCAGCCATCTAAAAAGCAGTCTCGGAAGGGTGAAAATCCCACTCGACTCATACCTCCTCCTGACCAGTCTTCTGATTTTGGCCATTCAAACACTTGGATCTGTAAAAATGCTGCTTGTAGGGCAGTTCTGTCTATAGATGACACATTCTGTAGAAGATGCTCTTGCTGTATTTGTCACCTTTTTGATGATAACAAGGATCCTAGTCTTTGGTTGGTATGCACATCTGAATCTACTCAAGGGGACTCCTGTGGGTTGTCTTGCCATATTGAATGTGCCCTTTTACATAAAAAGGTGGGCGTTGTTGATCATGGGCAACTGATGCAACTAGATGGTGGTTATTGTTGTGCATCCTGTGGTAAAGTTACGGGGATACTTGGGTAAGTAATTTTGTTTACATGTACGGTTGATAATATTTGTCATTCCTCCTTCCACCTTGTTGTTGTTGGTATACTGAAGTTTTGTGTTGTTTATATCATGATTTTCAATAGAACACTAATTGACTTGGTTGTTTTTGTTGTCGATATATGCTATACTAAGGTTTTTGGTGAATCCTTAACGGTTTGTGTTTATGATAGAACAAGTTTATATATTGGAGAAGAGTAATATTAAATCACTCACAAAATACACAGAATTTGCTGTCCTAGACTCAGCTTTTAGGAAGTAGCAGAGTTGTGTTCAAATTACAGGAAAGCAATACACGTGTATTCCCGTATTCTCCCATATTACACTTGCATAATAATATATATAACTGCTTCTAACTTTTTTGCCCTAAACTGTCAACATAACAGTTAATCTAATAATAACATAACTGCTGATGATATTGACTTTCATTCTGAAATACGCTATGACCTTGTTCAGTTCCTCAAAAGACATGTAGACTGTATAATATATTTAAACTATTTGCTGCTTCTATGTTGGTAAGTAAATTTCTAGATCCATTTTGGCTTGGTGATTCATGTTTATTTATTTCAGATGTTGGAAGAAGCAGCTAAATATTGCTAAGGATGCCCGACGTGTGGATGTACTCTGTTACAGGATATATTTGAGCTACAGGCTCCTGGACGAAACCTCAAAATTCAAAGACTTGCATCAAACAGTACAAGAGGCAAAGGCTAAGCTGGAGACAGAAGTTGGACCTGTGAATGGCGTTTCTGCCAAGATGGCTCGAGGCATTGTCAGCAGACTCCCTATTGCTAGTGATATACAGAAACTCTGTTCACTTGCTATTGAGAAAGCTGATAGGTGGCTTGCCACTGTTCCCAATGTAAATTCAGATTCTACAGGTTGGAATTAATGCTCTTTAGCCTTTTGTTTTTATATATTTTGGGGAGAGGGGCTTAAATTTCTCACTTTTTCGGTCTCATTTATTTTGGACATGATGTTATTTTTGTAACTCGCAGAGGGCTCACTTCCTGCTGCTTGCAAGTTTGTTTTTGAAGAGGTAACAACTTCCTCGGTCAAAATCATTTTAATTGAAATATCAAATATATGTTCTGAGGAGATTAAGGGATACAAGCTCTGGTATTACAAGAGTAGGGATGAATCACCCACAAAAGATCCTGTTTCCGTATTTCCCAAATCTCAGAGGAGGATTTTGATATCCAACCTCAAGCCCTGCACAGAGTATACTTTTAGGATTATATCTTACACAGACACACGTGACCTGGGTCATTCTGAGGCTAAGTGTTTTACCAAGAGCATCGAGGTAATTAAAAACAACCCCTCTTCTTCTGTTGCTATTAATCATGAAAAAGAGAACCTTCTATCTAGGGGCAATTCTTCGGGATCCAAGTTGGTGCCAAATGACACAATGGACAGCTATGGATTCAAGGTTCGAGACCTTGGGAAAATTTTGCGTCTTGCTTGGGCTCAAGAACAAGGTTACTTGGAAGAGTTTTGCTGTGTCAATAGGAAAGATTGCTGCGGACAGAGTGAACGGTTAGATAAACCAAGAATTCCAGAAGCGCAGTTGACCTCAGTTTCTCGAGGCCTTGATTTAAATGTTGTTTCAGTTCCTGATTTAAATGAAGAGCTAACACCTCCATTTGAGTATTCTAGGGATGAAGATAATGGTTGCTCTTTGTTGCAAACTGTGGAGGGAGACGATGATGCTGCTTCTCATGATCTAGAGAAAAATGGTTTAGCAAGATCACATGGGAGTGGGGATTCTCAAACCTGGACCCGTGGGCCAACAGGAGAAGTATCTGCTGTTGATTCACGCATAGATATGTGCAGAAAAAGGATAGCAAGCACAATGGAAGAGACACATGATTGTGACAGCACTTTAATTAACGGTTCTCCTTTACGTATATCTGATGGTTCCTGTTCCTTGGATGAGAACTTTGAGTATTGTGTGAAAGTAATCCGTTGGCTAGAATGTGAGGGTCATATCAAACAGGAATTTAGGTTGAAGTTGCTAACATGGTTTAGTTTAAGGGCCACAGAGCAAGAACGCAGGGTTGTTAATACCTTCATTCAGACTCTTATGGATGATCCGAGTAGTTTAGCAGGGCAACTGGTAGACTCTTTTTCTGATATTATATCCAACAAGAGGCTAAAAAATGGATTCAGTAGTGAAGCTGGGGCATCAAATTAAGGGTGAACCAAAATCGTACAAGTTTGTCATTTGCTCCAAGCTTTCCATTTTATCATTTTCTGTCCAAAAAAATCACCTTCTGATTGTTTTTACCTCGTACGGGCATTTTTTAAAAATTAATCATCTTCCAAGGGATTCATTTTTATTGCAGACAGGTTTGTCTTGCTCGAAGGATTTGCATTGATGATCGCAGAAACATTAACTCATTTTTCCCTGGAGCCAGGATTTACGGACGCGAAGTTTCAGGATGTAGGGGGCATTATGCCATTTCTAAATTGCTGCAATAGTTTTTGGTAATGAATTTAATCAAGGAAGATATTAGTATTGAAACTTTTTTCTCATAACCTTTATTTGAAGAAGGTACATGATTCAACTGCTGATTTGATTTTTATTTGTCATTCTTTTGACTACTTTGTTCTCCGCACTATTGAGCCGGCAAATGAAAATGCTTGCTTCAACCAATTATGGGTAAAGCAATGTGCTTCTGCTTGTGATTTTCCAGACGAGCGGTTCATCTGATTACTCTTAAAATGGGTATTGGAGATCTTAATCCACTTGGATAAAATAAACTAGGTAAATTGGTCTAATAATTTATGGGTTTACGTATAGCATCAGACTACATGAATGCGAGGGCTCAATTTCGACTATATTATTGTTAATTACATAGTCTATCCTAGAACAGGTTCTTGTGTAAATATACGTCTATTTCCATATGTGCACGTAGCATTCGTGAAATTGAAAAGCTACTGAGTAACTTCTCTGTTGGACGTGTGTAAATGTGTCAAATTTGTGATGCTTAACCCTAAATAATAAACCACCTATAGTGTTGGCCACTAGAATCCTGAAGTAATATGAACTGCGTTTTGTTTATGAAAGGTTGGCCTAATGAAAAGGTAGGGTTGAGCTGCTCTTTGATCCTCAAATCTTTGACGTATTTCAAATTATGATCACTTTCTTGCCACGAGTTGAGGGGTGTGGAGGTTATTGAACCAGAAAACGACATGAATCTAAGGCTACTGATACTTGCTGTGGCAGCCGGATTCATCATTTCGATCCCCCGGGATTTAGGGCGTACTCTGAACTATGTGCTGCGAACCTCATTGGTAGAATTGTAGAAAGAAAATAAAGAACAGTCTATTTTCGCCTAAATAAAGATCAATCAATACATCTGATAATAGAAGACAAGTGATAATGGAAAAATGATTGACCTGCAAACTTGTAATTAGGGGGACAAGATTTTGGTTCACTATTTGGGGTATGAAAAAGGTATAGCTTTTAATTCTTCTGTTTCATTTAGCATGAAAGCGTGCACAATATTCACGCTAAATGTTTTTCAAGTCTACTATACAAACCTAGTCCGAAACAAGAATGAACAAAAAGATTTAGCAGGATGAAAGTGATTCCGGAGAGAAAAGATAGCTAGATATACGGCACAAACACTCAAAAGTCCAACTATAGTAGGCCCTTGCAAAAAGAATTTGTAAACTTGTACGTAATCAGTTTTTAAATGTATCAAAGAATTATGATGCTGCGGACAATACATCACTAAATTGATCCTGGTTGCCAAAAATATGTTTTAGCAAACCAGTGTCGTTTTCCTGATATTCTTTTTGTATCTTTTCTATTAGATAAATAACAAATTTTGTCCCGAGAAGATTGTATATATAGGGATATCTTTTCTTATTGACGAGAGTGAATAAATTCACATTTCCCTCACACTAAACTATTTTATCTCTCACCTTCTCACATGGTATCAAAGCTTTGATATTCAGAAGTCTGGCAGCTACATTCAACCATAGTCGAGCTCACTCAAGATACGAATCATTATATGCATCTCTTAGAGACTCCGACTCTTATTATTATTCCCAATATTCTTGAAGGAGAAAACTAACAAATGGTTTCTGTTCGAATAGGTCTCATATTTAAGAATAAAATTGATTTTATTGATGGAAGTATACAAGCTCTAGCTTGTCCAAGTGTCATGTTATCAACTTCCGAATGAAACATGATTGTTGTTTTCTGGATTTAAAAATATCTATCACCCACCATGTATTAGAGTGTGAAATGAATGGATAATTCAACATAATTAGGTTTTGGGAAAGTTAGAGACGATTAAGGTTTTTGTCCAACATTGGGATGGAACAAAAATAGTTAGAAAACTCATCATTCATTGTGAGAATACACTTGTGAGCTTGCTATTATTGTCTATAAATAATAAACAATAAAACCCTACCATACCTGTCCTCAAGGATTTCAACAAATTTTGCGGGTTCCACCTTCCTCTGCCGAGGAAAATTCCGATTAATCATCATTACTTATACTTTATATTTGCTTCATTAAAAAAATCGTATCGTACTTATGATTTAATAACTTTAGTACTCCTTCAATTCCTAAATACAAGATAACGTTATAATATTTTAAAACAATTACCCTTTAATAATTAATGCATGCTGAAAAAAAAATTAAGAACCTCATAAGTAGAGATAAGAAAATTTCAGAACAATGTCTTCTGTTTAAGAATGAAAGAAATATAAAGTACTCTTATCAAGAGTGGTTAACGCATGTTGATTGGACGTTTAGATTTTTTAGTCAATACTTGAAATTGAATCCTTAATTTGGAAATGAAATCGCTATACACACGTTTATTGCTAGAATGGGCTAATCTGTTGGAAAGATAATAGTTAGAGTCAGATAAAAGCTTTATATATCCTCTTATTCCAAACATTAAAAGTCATATTGATAACGTAACATTCATAAAAATTACCTTCTTAAAAAATTATATACATAACATAAATAAGAATTATAATATATACATATATAAAATATATACATCACATTCATAAAATAGTTTTAAATATATATCTTTTTATAAGAATTTTACAATAATAATACATAACCAAAGTAAAGCATTCAATAAAAGATAAATATATTTTTCACTAATTCAATGAGGAATCTAAACACTTACCAAGTTTTTACTAACTCAATGAGGAGTCTCAACACTTACCAAGTTTTTTTCACATGTAACATACTACCATCTTATATTTAAAACATAACATAAATAAAGAAAAAGAGCATGGTAAGTTAAAATTCCAATGAAAATAATACGAGTATAAAACTTTTGTTTCAAATATGTATAAAATTACATTCTTACATACTTCAATCTCATATGACATATTATAATCATCACATCTATATTATCAAATTAAATATTATAACATAATTCTATTGACTTTCACACATAAACATTTGACTCTAATTTCAAAATATCGTGTATTGAATCAGACTCAAATATCTGCACCTGTCATACTATATCTCATTATGAGTTCGCATAGTCACAATACGAGTTCATCAAATCTCTCATCATTTCTCATAAATAGGATTAATCCATATGTCCTACTCCAATCAACTTATATTTCAAACTTCAAACATGGTCATATAAACTTCATTTGACTCTCACCACTTAATAATTTTCATAAATATGATTCTGACCTATCATTAAAGTCATGATACCTCCTAATTGATAAAATTTTCAAACAATGCATGTCCTAAACATTCCTCAAGATACCATGTCTCAATTACAATACAATCATTCAAGATAAATATTCAATATATATATATATATATATATAT
>Ga0123340_1005252_pt1 | contig 12299 bp, 6 predicted proteins | sample SirMexnodulemix_FD_89961 | JGI IMG/M metagenome (GOLD analysis project Ga0123340, IMG submission 89961) | Root nodule microbial communities of legume samples collected from Mexico - Siratro Mexico nodule mix | ecosystem: Host-associated > Plants > Roots > Nodule | place: Mexico: Nepantla... | reverse complement strand
CCTATAATATATATATATATATATATATATATATATAAACAGTCTCAAAAATATATATAATAAAACTTAAATATTTAGGGATTTATAATGTGATAATATTATGCATTTTAAGATATTGAATATATATATATTTCTTTCATCTCCAAGATATTGTTCCAACATCTCATGAGGCGTGCGTATTCAAAAGACAAAGGATTGGTACTTTTATTTTAAAGAATATCATAAACTTAATTGCAGGCGTGATAAACAATTTTAATTTATTTAAAATGGTGACTTTATATAGTTCACTTTTTTTTTTCTTTTCATAAGATAATGTCTTGACTTTTGATTAGAGATTCTTGTAATTAAAAGAAAAGGGTGGCTTTTGCAACATTGGTTGAATCTCTTTCCAATATCTAAAAACAAAGTGTGTTATCTATGGATTACACAATCCAATTTCATCTCAAACATGCTTTATTATTATATTGCTATGTAATAATGACTTTTAAGAGATTTGGAAAAACAATTTAATCATAATGCCTTATCCATAATGTCAAAGAATGTACCTGTTTTTGTATACTGTAATAACTAATTAAGATGTTGGATGAGTCAAATATATGACATTGGTGCCAAAATTAATTTTGATTTAACCAATCGAGTGGAGTTTGGTTCCGTATGGTTACTTCTTTATTCTTCTTGTATGAAAGTTTTTTTCTTTTGTTTTCTTTCTATCTTTTCCCTTGTCTTTTTCCCATGAAAAGCAAAACTAGGAAATACCTAAGATCTAGGAAGAAATAGGACACGTTATACAGGGAAATCAACACACCCATGCTCCCTAATTTTAACGATTAGGAAAATTACATGCATGGAATGTTTTCAATATATTAAATAATTAATATTGGTATTTTTCCTCCTTTCTTATCATTTCTTATAAATTTGTGTAAAAAATAAAATTCATTTACGTTTAACTTGTAGAAGTTTCATATACTTTTCATTTTTAATTTATATATAACATAATTTTTTAATAAGTTAAAAGGGATCCAGTTCAGAACATCTGAATTATTGTAAACTCTCCCATGTGTATTTAATTTCTACTGATGGAAAAAAAACATATATCTGTTAGAAAATTTTAATGAAACTACTTTTAATTATCGTCAAATGGTATGAAAAAACTCTTTCAGATCTTGCATGTAATGCTTGCCCATATGGAGTCATGTTTGTGAAAATGTCTAAAGGCCATCTTCAAAGAGTATAACCTAATAATACAGCGAAAAGTTTTTTTTTTTTTCATTTCCCTCGTTGTGCAATTAAATCCAAAAATTAAATTATAAATTTTTGTATTGAAAATAATCGAATAACAGTCAAAATAACCAAACTGATTTAATTAATTTGAGTTATTAAATTTGTTAGTTGCACTCAATAGGACGAACACTTGTATACTAGTATACCTCGACACATGTTACACTATAGTTTAAACAAAAACGAGGAATACAAAAAAATGTGGAGTCCTAGGATGTTTATGTTTGGAGATATTCCAGTTTGTTTAGCTTTCTACTTGCAGCAAATGATTTTGGTGAAGAAAGTAGCACCATAAAAGCAAGATTCGCCATGTTTCAACATAACTGGGTGGCATCTTTCTCATAAGTCTATTTAGCCATCTACAAAAGTATATGCTTAGGATTGATATGCCTATGCTATCATGTTAACAATCACACTGTTTCCCATTAAAAAGAAACTCTATCATAAAGTTTTTTGTTTTTTCTTTTAAGTTTCTCTTCAAAATATTTTCCAAAAACTAATTAATCACTTAGGTGACCATGGAGAAATTATGATATATAAATGACTTTCTACTTGAATCTAGATTAAAAATTATATTAAAAAATAATTATTAAACCAATAGAGACATCAACACTTATGTGTCTGAAAGTTATGATATAAGTGTATTTCTGTCTATTCTAAATCTTGAATTATGTGATGGTAATGACAAAGTGATGATTATTAAGAACTAGACTTTAAGTTTAATTTAACCTTACAAAATCGGCTTGTAAAGTGAGGTTTGCACCCATTTATAAAATATTGAAATGCCTCATCAACACATCTCGTCATGCTGATTCGAGCGTGAAACTTATATGTAAAGGTGGTCCGATAGCGACCCGATAACAAATGACTCAATAGGTTCAACAATCTTATTAGGATAGACTTTCATGCCATATCAAAAAATAGACTTTAAATCTAACTCAACCTTACAAAACCAGCTTGTAAAATGAGGTTTACACCTATTTATAAACTATTGAAAGTAGTCATCAACAATGATAATTTTGTATCAATGTTGTTGTTCTTAAAATACACAAGAAACCCCCAATATGAGGAACTAGTGTCGTGGCTAAACAGATCACGTCACAGACAAAGGCATCTTTCATATGCATCTTGCTTCACTAATGGAGAAGCAACTCTTACATAATTCTAGGCTTTTCATTCTCATTTCTCACTCATCCACAACACAACACCCTTCTCAAGAACACAACAAACTATGGTGGAGACAAGACACAGAGGATAATTATTGCACGTGTTTCCTTCAAACTGGACCCTCCTATGTTGCTTTTATAATCAAACTTTAACAATTCAAAAACCTTATTAAATATCACTGTTTTGTTCTTGTTGTTTACCAATAGGATAAAAAAATTCAATTATACTGGAGAAGATTAATATTAATATCTATATCAGTGTATCTAATCTAAGTTTATCCTTAAAAAGAGTAGTTTCAAAATTGAATTAGTATTAATAAAATAATAAATAAATACTCCTTATAATACTATAATTAATAACTATAAAGATTAAAATTTTTCTTTTATACGTTCTTGAAATTCAAATAGCCATACATGTCTAATCAGTTATACTATAATGTGCAGTTTTAAGTCTCAGCAACATACGGCCACGTCCACTAATGATAAAAATGAATTTTTTAATTAAAAATAATATGTTAACCTTTTTCATTTAAAAAAAAATGGGGTTACGTCAAACATTTTTATTGATAAACTAATTTTGTGTGATTTTGCCTTTTTTTTTTTAAGTCAAATGAATGATTTATTTCGTTCAAAAGTTAAATCAATGCACCATTTTTCGGTCAATGATTGATTCGGTCCAGTTTTCAGATCAATGATTAGGTATTTAAGTTGAATTAAAGGTGAGTTTTTTTTTTTCTAAAAAAATTCCTTCACGTTCTATTATTCTTTAAACTATTAATATATTATTTTAATATTTTTGTCTGTAAGTTAGTTTATTTTTAAACTAATTATTTGCTGGGCAAACTTTTGCCTTCTTATAAGTTCAGGCACTATTGAGCTATTTGTAAAGTTGGGATTATGGTTAAATAGGTTAAGTAGTCATTTAAAAAAACTGGTGCAAGTTAATTAAGTTTTTTTTTTCTTCTTATCAAAGCGGTGAAATTTATTTCAAATTACTCAAATTATTTTTTGAATAAAAAAGTAGATAAATAGTGATGGAAAAATAAAATCGTCATTTAAAATACAATCTGATTTATTATTATTATTATTATTATTATTATATTAAAAATATCATAATTAGATTATTATCATAGTATACTACTATAACTTATATTATCATAATTATTAGTATTATTATTATTGATGTACAAAGAAATATAATTTTAGTTTATTGATAAAATTGAAGTTATACTTCTACGTACCTCTTCAATATCATAAAAAAAAAATTAAAATTGCGGTTTTGAATGATGGATTCGTTTCAATTTTAAGAAGAATTAAAACTGTTTGTAAATACGGGTTTTATAACAAAATTAGTTTCTAAACAGAATTTATATATATTTGTAATTCTATAAAAAGTTATAGATTTCAATAATTTTGTAAAAAATGACCTAAGTTTGGTAGGAAAAAAGGGGGCTAATTAGGCATCGTTTTGTCTAAAAGATGTATGAAAAAACATGAATTTTTGGAGCCTTTTGAGTAAGGGTTCCACTTATCTGTAGCACTACTGCATATAAGTGAATAACTTGATGACAATTAATGACGAAAAACAATAAGAAAAGAAAACCCAGGACAACTCTAATGGTCCAAAATGTACTTGAAATAAAATTCGAAAACATCAATGTTGGGCTTCGTGGGTTCTGCTTCTCTACTCTTGTGTTTGTTCCCCTAAATCATGATATGTCAGCTGCGTTATTGTGATGCTTCTCACTGTACTTTCATGAAAAGTTAGATCAACATTGACAAGAGATATAATTTCACTCACTAATCAAATTTCAAGGACGTCCTATTGTTGCACTTCTTCTATCTATCATTCTTCCTCACATAATGCATTTACAAAAACTTATTTATACTTTATTTACCTCTCTTATAAATAATATTTTTAGACATGTCTTCAAATAACTTTTTGAACTATAAATTACATTTTTAAACATGAAACCATAACTTCAAATGGATGTCCTTTGCATAAATATTTGAGAGATTATGAAAAGAATATACCAATGTGATCATAAGTTATATTTTCAATTTATTTCGACAAGTTATCTTAAATAGTTTATGAAAACAACTTATACAAATATATGCTTTAATCCTATTTTCGTTTTCAATTATAAAAACAACTTATATTATAAGTATATAAGTATTGATAAGCACTTAATTAGACTGTTTGTAGAAACACCCAAGAGCCTTTTTAACAACTGTTTGCTTATGCTGGTATGAGGTGAAACACTAAAACCATAATTCTTATCTCATATATATAATCATAACCACAAATTTATGTATTATTGATGTAAGATAAACCCAAATGAAAAGCCTATATTCCATGGCTCTTGTTGTTTTCTTTATTTAGTGCATTGGAATATGAAAATTCAAGTTTGATAAGCCTGGTGGATGAAAGCTGTGAAATTTGTAAATATTCCAGTACTGTCAGAAGAGATTGTGAGAGGAACTCTGGCATTAATAGGTGATTGTTGACTCCCAAGTAGTATGAATAGATATTACTTTGATGCTTGCAGTCCTAATCTAGATCAATTTCAAGGATTGATTCTGGTGCTTTCAATAAAATGATAATTCATAGCCAATTCATATTTTTCGTCACACATTTTGCTGCACTATGTTTTCAAAAGGGTACTAATTCTTGAAGATTTCACGTGGACTAAATATAAGGTTTTTCAAATATATCGTGAGAATACAATATGGTAGCTAAAAAAGGTGTTTAGACTGATCCAAATTCAGCAAACCACTTTTGATGGCGTTCAATGTCAGCCTGAGAAACACTTGGTTGATCTCATCCTTGGACATCAGGGTCCTTGGAAATCTCATCCTTGGACTTCTTCTTGATCTCACCACGCTTCAACGCAGGTAATCAATAATGGTGAAAGTGAGGAGCTAGTTTTCACACCGCCAAGATTTGTTATGTTTGATACGGGATCAAATAAACGTACTATATCTGTCTGTTGTTATTTTCTTATGCTTGATGCGAATATACTTTTAACATGGTGAGGTTGCTTGAAGTATGCACTGACACTTCCCAAACTGAAGCGACAATAACCAACCAGTTCCAACTACCAATGATAATGGTGCAAAGTGTTTGTTGTTGCAGTAAGTTAACGAATGAGGCTAGCAAAACGAGGTAATTAACACGGTAAAACAAGAGACACAGAGGAGAACGGAAGTGTGTCTACGGTCAAATGTTAATTACTGTTTGCTTCTACATATATATGTGTCGGATCTAAATAATAGTATAACTTGATATTTTGCTGAATGTGTTCATAAACTGGGTAGTGTACAACGAAAGAAAAAAATATAATATATCAAGATTGAAGATCGCGCCATTACCGACAGCACACTCACGTGTACAGATAGGTGACTAATAAATGGAAGTTATAAGTTCTAAAACCATAAATCCGCCACAACCATTCTGCAGTAAACTCTTGATTGTGAAGGATGGATAAAATATATTTCCATAAAGCTTTAGAAAACAAGAACGGACCTTCTTGCTTGTTCGGTCAGATTTTATGATAGTTAGATCAATCAGAGAAGTTTCTATGAAAGAAGTGCATGCATGCATGCATGCATTTGAAGCCAATGTTTTGAAATTGATCAAAATAAAAGTAATTAAAACTTGCTATCCCACAACTTGACCGGGTAGAAAGTAAATCCTCCATTTATTAAAAATGCATCAGCTGCAAACTTGCTACATTGGCAAGTGAATTTTCTTTCTATTGATATCTACTGTTTTTTCCACTGTGATGCTTGGGAAGGGGATGTTCTATGATTAATGTCAGTTACTGACGCAGTCCATCTCTAACCAATTCTTCTAAGCCTTTCTTCAGTCTTTCTGCAGCAGCTCTGCAATCATTCTCTGTCAAGCCGCCAAATGAGATTCTAAGATTGCCGGGACAACCACATGCCTTTCCTGGGATTACTGCAACACCATGCTTGTTGGCTAGCCAGCGAACAACATCAAAATCATCGTAGGCATTTTCATGTGGGAGCTTTGCCCACAGGTATATGGCACCCTCTCCTCCTTTCACAGAACCCTCTCCAAGGGGGGAGAGAGCTTCTAAAACAATTTCTCTGTTCTTCTCAAGACTTTTTACCCGGTCCACAACCCACTGAGGCCCCAGTTCCAGTGAATACAGGGCAAGATACTGCGATATTATTGAAGCACAGATGGGAATGTTGTCTTGAACTTTGAGAAGTTGGTCAGCAAAGTTTTCTACTTCAGAGGGGTACGCTATCTGCAATAATCAGGTATTAGGACAGACTAGGCAATGCTGATCTGTTAACACTACTTTTATGAAGTTTGCAACTGAAAGTGTAACTACTATGCGGCACACAAAAATGGATGAGATAATAAAACATAAAGACATTGAGACTTGGAAAGAACAGGGATTTTACTTTTCTTGTTTTGTAGGGTGGGGCGGAACCGTTATCAAATTCTTGCCTGATTTGCTTATTGTATGATATAAGAATAGAATTGTTTATATTTTTCCTACCCTAGAATACTACTATGATAGGTTATATTATAGATATACTTAAGTTTTAAGCACCTCATAAATTAAGTATTTTTAATTGAATTTCTATTAGAAATTGTCATTTCATTGAATATCCAAAATCTTTACATTTTTTAATTAAACCCTAATCGTTTATAAAACTTGAACAAGACGTTACTATTTATAAAAATCCAATCCAATGGTTGTGTAGCATGGTTGATAAACCCTTTATTTCACTAGAGAGGTCATATAAACTCTAAGTCTCGATGTTTTTTTCTCCTGCAGATGAGACTACATAAAGAACAGATGGCACTTACATATCCAACCCGCCATCCCATCATTCCATATGCTTTTGAGAATGAGAAAACATTGACAATATGATTTCCCTCAACACAAGAATGTTTCAGGCCTTCGTACATAAAATACCTGCATGCAGAATTAATCTGTTTATTACTCTATTTTTGAAACATGAACTTGTAACTCAGAATTGTAGAATTGTCGTAGGTAGTCATATAGTTAGAGAAGAAGACTACAAGTAGGATCTCATAAGAATTTTGGGCACCCGGGCTGACTACAATGTAAGTGAAAGAGATTAAAAACTTATTTTAAATGGTAAATAACAGAAAAACTAGTCAACAAAAACTCTTTTTTTTTTTTGTCTTTCTTTTCATAATTAAAGAAAATAATGTCATAAGTTCTATTAGAACAGCAAGTTTAAAAGGCTTACTCGTATGTATTATCAACAACAAGCCAAGAGCCAGCCTTCTTGCATAGATCCGAAATCCTCTGATCAAATAAGAGAAAATACACACTCAGAAATTTTATCATTTAAAAAAAAAATAGCATCATGGTCAATCAATATATTCTTTGGGAATATTATGTGATGTCAAATACAGGCATATTGGCAACTCAAGAAGATTAAAAATGAAGCACATCTAAAATCATAGTAGCTGTTGATATATTCAGAAAGGGGGAAAGAGAAACCTTTAGAAGGGGCTCCGGAATGTAGGTTCCACTTGGATTGCCTGGATTTACAACACTAACAAGCTTTGGAGCTGGTTTAGTTTCCGACAATATTCTTTCCAACCAATCTGAAAATCAAGACATTTCTCATAATAGCCTTAAACATAGAAATCAACATCAGAAGAAGCTGTAAACTTGGATGATAAAAGTCTAACAGACATCAATCAGCCTTCTAATATTTTAATTTTGTATATATAAGGGATAGCATTGAGTGGTTGTTCATCAGCATGAGCATTTAGGACATAGCAATAAGTGAAACTACAGATAGAGTAGCATCAACGAGTCAGTCATTTACAAAGTACAAGAAACCAAAAGTTCAGTCATTTACTAGTATACAGACCAAAATCCATTCAATATTCAACTAATATGTGAACCCCCTGGATGGAGGAAAATAGATGCTCTTGGAAACCAAAGATTGAGTTTGACTCCCTAGTCCTTGCCAGTAAAAATGGATTACAGAAACAAGATCATGCAGCTTCTTACCTGCATCAGGATGAAGTGTGTCTGGACTACCGGGACCAACTAGTATATTGGTAACACCAGTCATCTGGAAGGACATGTACGCATTGAAGTAGTAAGGAGCAAACAGAACCACGGAATCATTCGGATCACACAGAGTAAGAACTAGATTGACAAATGCCTGTATTTGTTGGAATAGAATGAGTTACCACAGATTTTTGAGATGGGTAGAATAATACTGTTGAAAGCTTAAACTCAAAGAGATCAAGTAGCAACAGACAACAAGTCATAGAAGCTATAAACTGTGAGCTAATCCAGTCAACTCTAAGAGTCAGAATAACAAAAACCATGCTAGTCCTATTGGATACTTGTCCTTTCAAATGCATTTTGAGCTTCAGGAAGAAGAAGTAACAACATTATAATGGTTATAGATGGAATTTTATATAAGAAATCAATAAAGGCTAAATTTAAATGGTTATAAAGAAGTCAAATGGAAGCTGGAATGCTAATGCTTCACCTTTTCAGAAACTGTGTTAGCTTTTCTAGGATAAGACAAAATAATGAACATAAAACAAAAATTACAGATCGAATGTTATTGATAGCCTCACCTGATTGGCCCCTGCTGTAACCATTACTGAAGATTTGTGCAAATTATTTTCATCACGCAACTACATGAAAGTGATAAAAGAGAATGAGTTAATTCATTGGTCACCAAGATCCAAAATTCAATATTGGAAAATAATTTATCAGAGCAGTAAGAGACAAAACACCTTGCTATGACAGCAATTAATTTCCTATTTTATTTAGTTTTTTAAATTAAGCAACATCTATTGAGGGAGAGACCATGATGGATTACAGCTATATTTAACATAATCAAGTGCTTAGGAAAAGTAAAAACAGTGTATGTACAAAAATTTTGACCAGTGAAGGGAAAAAAGCATAAGATATGACATCTATAACAAATTATAAATCAGATAATGCCTGAATGCTATGAGAAAACGTTGTTAAATAAAGTAATATACAATCAGTAATAGCCAAACAACGTCTATGTTCTAAAAATTATCCTGACTCGTCCAAAACAAATAAGTTACGAGACCCAGGTTCAGCTGAATCCATATTTCAGTTCACCAAATGCCAACACAATGCAATTTGATAAAACCAAAAGACCAAAGACTATACCAGACACTAATAGGTCTAAATTTAACTGCAGTGTCAATGTATGTTTGAGTTCCAATATATTTCAGAATCTACACAATATAAGATTTCTATTATCCCAAATGATATCACAAGTTGTTGTGCGGACAATACAGTACTATGTTATCTACATATATTACCTTGAATAAATAATAAAGGTAATCATCCTTAAATGAAACACAACAACTATCAAAATTTATGGTGTAAAATGCTTCGGATTGTCCAATTCAACTGCTACAAATGACATTCTATGGTTTTCAACATGGATGCAAACCTAAAGCTCTGATCAAATGAAGAACTTCAAACAGATAACTTGACTTTCCACATTCCCACTTGTACAGAATGCATATTGTAAGAAGAAATTATACCATTTACCTTTTTTATTAATGCTGCTCTGAGTTCAGGAATGCCTTCGTCAGTACCATATCGACTGACTATAGGTTCAAATACAAGTTCTTTCACCTTTTTCAAAGCTTGCTCTGGTGGTTGCCAATGAACCACTCCCTACAGTAGATAATTAAAAAAAATCCATTAAAAATTGCAGCTAAGAAGCAAACAGTAATACATTAAAATCAAAAGAATACTGGTGGTAATAAGTCAGAGCCATAAAATTTAAAAGCTGATGGTAAAACTTCAGTTGATTATTATGTGTGTTGAACCAAAATCAGATGCATAATCAAAACCACATGGCCTTCACTTTAGCTCAGTCCTATATGTAAGCTACATCATATAAATCAGGCCCTAACCTAAATTCAACTTGAAATCAACCTTGGAAATTGAGGTCATTATTAACATTCAAATAGAGCAACACAGCCAAAAATATAATTCTGTTCATCTCATTTCCTTTTCTCGTAAAAAATGTTGTGACTCGGCCATTTTGTAGATCAAGCAGGAAGCAGATTTATGAAACAGTCTCCCCAAGCATTTTAAGGCCGTGCCCATAATCATCATTTACAGCTTACTAAAAGGAACAAACCCATCTAAACTCGCACCAAAACACATCCCAATTCTTAAATAGTAGAAAATAAAATTGTTCTCATTTCCCAATCTCTCTCCAAAGAACACCAAACTCCCAAGCAAGTTAAACTAATGTGTAATCAAACATTGAAAACCCCATCTCCTTCTCCAATTGCCTCGCAAAAATCAAGAAGGGGTTAGATTAATTACTATTAACAAGCATTGGAGAGACAAAAAATACCTGGGCCAAAGACACGGCATTTTTAGATCCCCGGATCAGTTCCTGCATCTGCAAACACACAGACACCAACAACCTTGGTTATCAAAAACATTTTATTCTCAAATCAAACCAAACCAAACATCATCAATCCTAAAGACAAACAAACACCCATTGGAAGGGATCAAATTCCAATGAAGAAAGAAATGGTATAAGAGTGAGTACTGTGTACCTGAACCATAACGGGCATCTCTGTTTCCAAGGCCCTCCTTGAAAGCTTCAAGAGCGAACTCATCTCTCCCCAATTCTGTGATCTTGCCCTCACCAGAAAAGTAAAAAAAGCCTCCCCGTGAACCTACCTAACCAAAAGACACCAACTTTCAGACGCTAGCCTTATACCTTTCCGAATTATTAAACAAAAATACGTCACCATATATATATAATTTAATAAAAAGAGAAGAAGAAAAAAACAGAAAGAAAGGGAACTTTTTTATTTACAGAAAAAATGAAGCTTGTCACGCTTAATGAAAAGGGAGACCTTTTTTTTTTATGTATCTATCTAGTTCAGTTACTTTTCGGTGGTTTCCCTCGTTTGACTTTTGGGTTGTCAGAATGAATATATTTTGTGCAGCAAAAGGAGTGAGTCAGTTTCCACTACTATTGCTACTTGCTACTGCTACATTTACTGGTTTTGTTGGTCAAGGAGGATAGAATCGGATGCGGTTTGTAGAAAAGAAAGAAAGAATGGAACAAACAATTTCACCCACACCAGTAATTATCCTCCTTTCCTCTGTGCAAAAATTGTCTCTTTCATTTTTTGGGTATTTTTCAAACGTATGAAAAATAAACGTGGTTGTTGCAAAAAAGGTTCCTTTTTTCTTTTTTTTAACGTGCGTCAGAATTGGGGTGTGAAACTGTTTATTGCAGGAAGGGACAGTAATTCCCAGAAATTGAGGGAAAGAGAGATAAGTGAAGTGTTTGTTTGTTTGTTTGCGAGAAGGGAAAAAAAAAAAAAAAAAAGGAAGAGAAGAAAGACACGAATCTTTGAGAAAAAAACAACGTGCTTTTTGGATTGCGTGCTTTTTCCAAAAGTCTGGGCCATGTAATGCACACGAGGAGAAGAACTCAACATGGGTCTTCCAAAACGACGTCGTCCTACCTTTTCAAATTGTGAAGACAAATGGTTACTTTGGTCTCAGGAAGTTTCCAGTTAAAGTCCCTTAATGCATTAAAAGTAAATATAAACTGATTCTTAAATTTTATAATTTTATGTGAAATTAGTCATTTAAAATATAATTTAACATTAAATTAATTCTTAAATATTGCTTGCACTTTAATAATAAAATAGTCTCACCAAACTAACAACAAAATATAACTATAACACCTAAAACTTTCTCCAAACATCATATTATTTCAAACTATTTGATAAGGTTTAAGATTTAATTATCTACATTTATCTCATAAAACAAACAT
>Ga0123340_1005250_pt1 | contig 12300 bp, 10 predicted proteins | sample SirMexnodulemix_FD_89961 | JGI IMG/M metagenome (GOLD analysis project Ga0123340, IMG submission 89961) | Root nodule microbial communities of legume samples collected from Mexico - Siratro Mexico nodule mix | ecosystem: Host-associated > Plants > Roots > Nodule | place: Mexico: Nepantla... | reverse complement strand
TGATTTACACACAAGAAATCATAAAGATCGTGAGTCTTGGAGCACTACTTGAGTGAGGATCAACTGCTTTGGTTCTGGACCAGAGCTAAGTCTTCCACACTTGATCTCAATCCATTTTGTATTGAGTATAGTGTGGTTGATTGACTTAAACTGTATTTTGTTGTTATTGTATTCAATTACTAAAGTGTAATTGGGCAATGAAATGGGTTTCTGTACTGGTGTAACACTAGCTGAAGGGTTTAGTGTGGTGGGTTTACTGCTGGGAGTAGTAGGTACTACGGGGAGCATTGTGTAACTTGTTGGGAGCAAGGGTGTAAAACTGATCTTGGATCATTTTAGTGGAAATCTTTGCTGGTTTGGCAAAGGACTGGACGTAGCCCTTATGGAAGGGTGAACCAGGATAAAAATTCTGTGTTCTTGCTTTTCTCCCTACTCTTCTTGATAGCTATTATTCAATTGTTGTTATCATTTCAATTAGCTGGATTAAAATATAATCATCTTGTTGATTGTATTCTGATTCTTGGAGAGTTTAGTAAATTGTTTGATTGAATCTGTAATACTTCTGATGTATATATCTTCTGATACATTTTGATTCAATCAGTTGTATTCTGAGCATCTGTTTACTGAATTGTTTACTGGACAGTCCAGAACTGTGCAGTTAATTGATTATAATTCATTCTCATTCTCAAATCACTTTCCAGTTTTGCGAAAAAATTTAAAGTTCAATTCACCCCCGCTCTTGAACACGGTCCAACCTATTTTTTTACAATAGTACCCACATTCTCAACTACGTTGTTGCTTGTTGCACTTTCATTATACATAAATCATTAAATAAGTCCAATAATGATTTTAATAAATTAAATTTAGAATTATATGTAGAATTCAATACCTTAGGAAATATCCAACGAAAGTTTTGGAATGTGGTCGTCGATCTTCTGCCAAGAACATTACAAACATTAATTGCACTAAAATCCAAAAAATTAGTAACTTCCAAAATATAAAAACAAAATTTAACGTTAATTAAATCGAACCTTTGTACTACTTGTTTCATGTGATAAGTTGGTGGCAAGTACGTTCGTTTACCATGAGGTTGTGGTTTTAACTCCAACCGAACACCCATCTCAACCAGATCTCTACGAGCATTTATTCCATCCTTTGTCTTTCCTTTAATATTTAGCAATGTCCCAATTATTCTATCACAAACATTTTTTTCCACATGCATTACATCTATGCAATGTCTCACATCTAACTTTGACCAATATGGAAGTTCAAAGAATATTGATTTCCTTTTCCAAATGTTTTTCACACCGTTATGCTTGAGGGTTTTCACATACATGACTTCGACCTGGCACACTCGGTTATAGACTTGCTCACTAGTTAAAGGTGGAGGTGTTGTTTTGTCTTCCTGACAACCATTAAAAGCTTTTTTCAACCTGCGGTAAGGGTGATTATGTTTCAAAATCCTTCGATGACCAATGTAACATGTCTTCCTCCCATGTTTTAGCTGATGGTAACTTGTGTTTTCTTCACATACCGGGCAAGTACGATGTCCTTTAACACTATAACCATTTAGATTTCCATATCCCAGGAAATCATTAATCGTTCAAAATAACAATGCTCACAAATTGAAATTGACCTTTTGAAATCGACACCTTCATCCCATAACAACCTCAAGTCCTCTATCAAAGGACTTAAATAAACATCTATGTCATTTTTAGGTTGTTTGGTCCTGATATCATCGTAAACAACATCATATATTTTCTCTTCGTGCATAACCAATACGACAAATTATAAATAATTAGCAAAACAGTCCATGAACTATGTTTGCTACTTAAATTACCATATGGATTCATTCCATTAGTTGCAAGACCAAGTCTGAGATTTCTTGGATCACTTCCAAATTCAGGATATAAAGAATCGATTTTCTTCCATTCTGGTAAATCAACATCATGTCGTAACAACCCAACACAATTTCTTCCTCTTGCATGCCATGTCATGTTGTTTGCATCCTTAACATTGCCAAAACAATGTTTTAATCGTGGTATGATTGGAAGATACCACAATACTTTTGCAGGAGGACCCTTTTTTATGTCTTCTTCATCGCCGTCATCCTTTACTTTGTACCTTGATACCCCGCATCTAGGACACTTATGCAATCCTTCAAACTCTTTTCTATAAAATATACAATCATTTGGACAAGCATGTATTTTTCGGTACTGCATACCCATTGGACACAATATCTTCTTAGCCTAATAGTGACTGGTCAGCAATGTTACCTTGGAAAGTAATTGATGCAACAATTCCAACATTTCAGTAAAGCTTCTATCAGTCCACCCATTTCTTGCCTTGATATTAAACAATCGTAATACTGCAGACAAACGTGAATCATCTTTCAACGAATCATACACATGTGTTTGGTGGAAACTATCTTCTCCAACATCACGAATCATGTCTTCCATGCAATCCTCGGAATATGTATTAGAATATTAACATTCAGTCTAAGATACATTAGGTATGTTCAGAACTTCACCATGCCAAGTCCACATTGTGTAATTCTTGAAGAAACCATCACACAAAAGAGGCTCTCGTATCAACTCAATATCTAGTCTTTTTCCATTCAAACAATTCACACACGGACAATAATATCATCTATTTATTGCCGATCCATTCCGTTTAGCATATTCTAAAAACTCTTCATCACTATTCTCGTACACATCACTGATTCGAGGTTCGGATATCCAACTTCGATCCATAACTACCTAGAATAGAAAAATTTATACATACTATACAACGCAACAATAAAACAAAAATTGCCAAGGATCTAACATCATTGGACTCAATACCAACAGGATTCAATACAAATTGTCAGGGATCGAACATCTCCGGACTCAATGGCAACACACTTTCACTATATATATGCAAGCATACATAACAAGTAATCCAAGCATACACAACAATCTAAATTATTCCAAGCATACAAATTGCCAAGGATCGAACATCCTTGGACTCGGTACCCAAACGCGCAACAGAACTATAAAAGCATACAAAATATACATTTCAATACTTATAACCATTCCAATCATATACATACAACATTTCAAACATAGTAAACAATACCTCTTGTAGAGTAGTGGAGACACGCGGCATAGAGAACATAAACGATGGGAACACGTTGAGAACCAATTCCTCCCAAAACAAAAACGAAAGTAAATCAAACACAAAAATGCTATCAAAATCAGTAAGTGAAAATGAAAACGAAGGAGAATACCACTTACGAGTGAGCGACAACAACGACGAAGCTAATGGCTAAGGTAAACGAGACAGTGGATCTCAATAACGCAAAGAAAATGGCTTCACAACGAGAGAGAATGCGAGAGCTTCACAACGTGAGAGAATGCGAGAGCTTCACAACGTGAGAGAATGCGAGAGAACTTGAAAGAGAGAGAGCCAACGTGAAAGAGAGAACGCGAGAGAGAACCTCAATGAGAGAACATGAGAGAGAGAACGAAGCTCCAACAATGGCGAACTGAAAGTGAAACAGAGAACATCTCAAGACGAAACAAAAGCATGGAAGGAAAAGTGAGGCAGGGGAGATGAAATAAAGTAATACAACGTCGGTTACAAAAGTTCTAACCAATGTTGAGGAACGTAATGTCGGTTAAGAACAAAGCAACCGACGTTGAGCTCCAATCCTAAACCCCCAAATTGGGTGGAGCGAGGAGAATCATGTCGGTTACAAGGCTTACTAACCGACGTGATTATATCAAAAATATATTAAGATTTTAATTTTTTTAAAATATATTTTTTTATATATATCACGTCAGTTCAAAGGATGGGAACCAATGTGACCCTATATGAAAAATTATATAAAAAAATATAATTATATTTGAATTTGACGCTTAAATATCACATCGGTTACAAGGTCTTGTAACCAATGTGATATGTGCTTTTGATTGGTTTCATTTTAAATTTTTTTTAATAAATATTTGTAGGTCATGTTCACGTCGGTTCGCGTTCTAGGAACATACGTAATATATGTCACGCATCATAAAATAATAAACCTTTTTTTATTTTAAATGTTTACAGATAAATACATTATCGGTTTTTTACGCAATCGACGTTATATCATCCTAATATTTACAAAAATGTTGCTGCATTTTTGGCTACGTCGGTTTTGATTTTAGCCATCATTACACAGTGACGTTGAACAGTGTTTTGCACTAGTGCCATAATAACTCACTAAAATATTCGTTTTTTTTACCATATTGTAGTGTCAAATGGGAGTAACTTAAAAAATGGTGTCAAAATAGCATTTTCCTTTATAAATAGGGTGGCTTCCTTTGTACAAATTAGCTTTGTGAGTAATAATGAATGTTGCAAAATTTGTTTTAGGCTTATTAGTCATAGAGCGCTTCTGTAGGTTAGCCACTCTAGAGCCAACTTAGACACATTTGAAGAGAGTATTATCGTAGGTCTCTCTTTCCAGTTTCTTCACACATTTCACACTCCTTTTTACAGTCATGCTTCCGCAGACTATCATTGCACTGTGAGAGAATCCTCTCATATTTATCATTCTGCTACATCTCAACTTGTTTAGCACTAGTGCAAAAAAGGTCTTTATCGTCGGTTCTGGGAGGCCTTTATCGTCAGGTCCCAAACTGAGGTTGACCTAGGCGACGTTGAATATTTTCAAACATAACGTCGGTTAAACTACCGACGTTGTGTAATTTACCACCACATCGGTTTAAAATAGGAACCGACGTCAATGACACATATGAAAGAGTATGCTAGAGATGCAATACCACGTAGATTTGGACCAGGAAACCGGTGTGGTGATTATCTAAAATTTTCAAATTTGATAGGCATCACCACGTTGGTTGGTGCCCAAAACCGACATGGTGAAGAGCACCACAACGTTGGTTGGTGCCCACAACCGACATGGTGTTCCTTCTATTTTGAAATTCCATATGCAACACCATGTCAGTTTTGACCATAACCGACGTGGTGAATCCCTTACAATGATAATTTTTGCCTTAACCGATGTTGTGTATGTGTTTTTTTTTAAATACAGGTTCAATTAGGTACTAACCACCCTACAATTGTTTCAGAAACCAGCCACAATACATTTGAATATACAAAATATACAATTGCAATTCGTATTTAAATATATACACTAATGTACACTAAGAGCTTGCAATGTACACTAAACCACTTCTAAACTACACTAAGATTTACTTCTAACTTGGAGAAAATATTTTGCCCATTTTTTTTTAACCTCTTTTATTCTCTACTTGTCTAATGGCTCTGGAGTTTGAAAAACCTGAAATTAGTGTACAATCTTTAATCTTGGAACTTCAAATATGACAAACATTTGACATATTTACAAACTTAAGACATGTTCTTACATGCTTCCAAGAATCCGTGATCCCAGCTATTGTTATGGTTCTCATCCAATGCATAATGTAATATCCACATTCCCATCTTCCTTTTTGCTTATTGCACTTTGATTAAAGTTGAACATCAAATACTTGAATAATGCAAATTTTAATAAACTTACTTTAGAATTAAATTTAGAATTAAATACCTTAGGATATATCCATTGGAGGTTTTGGGTTGTGGATGTAGATCTTCTCCAAAGAATGTTACACACATTCATTGCACCAAAGTCCAAGTTGTTTAGTAAATTGCTTATTGTATAAAAAAGAATGATATATATTATTTAAAGTTAATAAAATGATACCTTTGTACAATTTGTTTCGTATCGTTCGGGTCCTTCCTATGCAATGAACAGAACCAAACAACTGTGTTGTCCGTAGGACACACAAGCATGAGCTGCCAATGGGACCTACAATAAAAAATCTATTAATATAATATTCTCAATATTACTTAAGATTAAAATATAAAGATTTGAAACTTACTGATGGATGATAAGGGCAAAGTAAATTTTCTTCCTCGACTCTGAAATCTAAATTTTTATATAGGTCGGAGTATCAATAATTTTATTTCTAGACCTCTGTAAACTTTGCGGCTCAAGGAATCCATAAATATCAGGATTCCTTGTGCTATAAACTAAATCATTTATGTACCTGCATTGTGAAAATCAATCTTAGTAATAGGATAATGATGAAATAAATAATTAGCAAACATGTAGAAAGGTATACTTACATCATCCATAATTGAATAATATTAATCTTTAACATCTGGGAACCACCAACTAGTTCGAAGATGTCTTGCATAGATATATACAATGGGACACCTTCCATCCCAAAGACGGATGTATCCCAAGGCATTTAACCTGAATTATTAAATAACTCGTAGAGTATACGAGTTAACTCTTAAATTGGATTCACTTCAGACTTAGCTGGTAGAGACCTAGGACTTAAATCATCAGCTGGTGATTTCTCTTTACTTCCTGTAACACATAAACAAAAATGTATTAATTACCATTAACTGTGAATTTAAATAAGATTAAGACAAATCACAATACCTGAGTCCTTTTAGAAATGGCCTGTAGGGGATGTGTAGGCCATGCAATAAATGTACCAAGTGCCTCACCCACAAGTGTAACTCTGATGTGGGCACAAACACCTCAGCATCTGCCTGTCTAACTTCTTCGACAACCACTCTAGCAAAATCATCTCCAAGTCACACTGTGTGGAGGGTCGAAGATGCGGGAAACACTATCCCAATCGCCACCAATCGAGGAGGATCTCCAACATATAATTTACACCGATTTGAGGTCTTAGTGTTGGTGTCTTCCTCCTCGTGTTCAACAGCACAACTCCCCTTTGTGCTAGCTCTCCCACATGTAGGTAGTACTACACCTTCCTGTAAAGGAGTGTGCTGCTGTGATAACTCTTCCAATTCTCTTGCAATTTCATGTCTCAACCCATCTTTTAATACTTTTTGTTCTATTTGAAATGTCAATTTCTCTTCCAATTGAGACGTCAATTCATCTTTAAGTCGACATATCTCCATCATTATATCTGCATTATGAGATGAGCTAGACCATGAAGCGTAACCAAATATTTCTCACTCCCACACCATATCCAGCAGTCTGTACACGACTGGGGTGTTCCTCAGTGCCCAGAGCAGTAGTCAATATATCTTGTGTTTCTTGACTGACAAAACTGCCCTGGGAGTTCTGCTCCAGTAGAGAATCCTGAAAAACTAATAAAATATGTCAACATTGAATATTAATAAGACATTAGATATTATTAGTAAATTGTTATTAACTTACGCTGGGCAATCTCAAGTGCCTCTAGTGATGTCATCTGCCCTCGAGGTTTAGTCCTAGCCAACTTCCATTTCTCATGTCGACTAGGAGGGGATGGAGGAGAAATGACTTCATCTGAACCTCATGCTTCTTTTAATCTTTTCAATTTCTCGTCCATTATTTTCTTTTCTAATAAATCGTACCTCCCACAAGACAACCGGTGGGCGGTGACATTCCTCTACTAAATGGCTTGTGCTTTCTTCCTCTTCTAATACACAATAAATCAAAAGTTTTGTTCCCAAGTCATATTATTTAATGAAATTATGATGGATAAAACAAACCTGGCAAGAGGGATCCTCTCTAGATTTGACAAATTGTTTCTAAGTCTCTTCATCAATAGAATAATTCTCACAGGGGGACTTTCCCTTATCGGAACCACATATGTACCAATTAGTCAAGTTTGTCTTGAAATTTCTCTATTTGATAGCAATAGATGACATAATTTTCTTTCTTATTAATGGAGATGTTTCAAACTCAAAGCTTTTCTGCAAAATAAAATAAACAAGTCATCAAACATATAACACATAATTATCATCATTAATGACTTATAATAAGCTTTAAATGATTGACTTATAGTAAGATCCTGCCACATCATATTTTTCTCAGCTTCAATGACATGATCCCAAGTCGGAAACAAAATAGACATCTTTGTATGTGTCAAAACACCCAAATAACTGACAAACACGACACGATTAGGATCTGAAGCCCTACCAGTCTGAGGGTTTAGGTCTACTATGACCTTGGAACCACCAAGTCGACTAGCAGTAACATCTCTCAACCGTGTAGGTTCTCTACTCTTCCTCTGTGAATCAGCCATGACCTAAAAAGAACAGAAACATAAGATTAAAACTTACAAAATTAATTAAGCTTAACATTAAATGCTAAAATTGAGTACAATCAATGTTCAAAATAAAAACAACAAATAATTAAACATTACTTTATCTTATTCTGGAAGTGTTACAATGTTTTCCCATATTCCTTCATTGTGATCACTCCATGTAGCATGTACTTCATCAAGATCATTTTCCTCATTTATAGGAGGTAAGCGTCTTGAAAATAAGTTGTCAGCATGTTGGACTATTGAGTCGTCATGGTTCTCAACATCATATTCAGTTCTCCCTTGTATAACAACTAACCACCTTTCATTAGAAAGATCTTTGACGTAAAAAACTTGTTTTGCTTGGTAAGCCATGATGAAAGGATCTTTCTTAGAACCTATCTTTACAAGATCAACCATAGTAAAACCCAAATCATCAACATGCATTCCTGTGTTACTATATACCCATTTACACTTAAAAATACTGAAACTCTAAATTTGACGTAGTCAACTTCCTATATTTCTTCAATTACTCCAAAGTAACTTATAGTAGCCATCACAGGATTGTTGTCTTTTGAACTAGCAAAGTGCATTGACTCTACCTCAAGGGTGACAAACTATTCTACATTGTACATTTATGATCCTCAGTAATTGTGTAAAATTAGAATTTGTTAATATCATACCCAGACTATGTTTTGACATCAAAGTTTCGTGCTAACCATTTCAAATCATCAACATCACAATTATTTTGAAGAATTTTTGTTTAAACCATTTCAAAAATGTCTTGTTATGTTCATTCAATAACCACTTCTCATTTGCACGTGGGTTCATTGTCTTCAACAACATTTTGTGTTCATCTATGTAAGGAAGAGCATCATCAGTATTGTTCAAAATATATAAGTGTGCTTGGAGTACCTGTTGTTGATCTTTTCGAACTATCCTCACACCTCGTGTGTCTTTGCCTTCTTGTCTTCCTTCATACCTTGACCTCGATACGCCTATAACATCTACTTCTGACATATACGTGGTACAAAACTCAATTGCCTCCTCTGTAATATATCTCTCAATAATAGATGCTTCTAGTCGATATGGATTATTCACATACCCTTTGAATATCTTGATGCATCTCTCAAATTGGTACATCCATAGTAAAAACACAGGACCACATATTCTAATTTCTCTCACCATGTGAACAATTAAATGGACCATGATATCAAAAAATGAAGGAGGAAAATACATCTTTAGTGAATCATCTTTCAAAGAATCAAACACATGGGCTTGGTGTACACTCTCTCCTCCAATATCACGAACCTTGTCATCCATGCAATCTTTAGAATATAGATTAGAATGTTGACATTGATGTTGCTCAAATGCATATGGGAAGTCTAGAACTTCACCATGCCAAGTTCACGTTGTATAGTTCTTTAAGAAACCATCACAAAGAACATGCTCTCGTATCAACTCAATATCTAGTATTTTTCCATTCACACAATTCACACACAAATAGTAATATCTTTCATTTATTGTTGATCCATTCCGTTTAGCATATTCTAAAAAATCTTCAACACCTTTCTCATAAACATCACTTATTCGACTTGCATTTATCCAACTACGATCCATCACTACGAGTAGTGAAAGATTTTCAGACAGATTACACAATGAGCAAGATTAAATAAAAATTGTCAGGGATTGAACATCCTTAGACTCAGTACCCAAACACGTTTCTTATATATTAAATTATACACAAAGGCCATTTAAGCATTCCAATCATACTAGCATTCCAATTATACAACAATGCTCAAATAAAATACAAAAATTGCCGAGAATCAAACATTCTCGAACTCAGTAACATACACGCAATATATAGATCAAACATACACAAAAAACATTCAAATCCAAACCAGCATTCTAATCATATAGATAATCATTAAAATCATATTGTTCTTCCATCTCAAAGATGATAAAAACATACCTCTTGTAGAGTAGTGGTGACGCCAAACCGAGAAGACCAACAAAACCAAATGTAAACAAAGGAACACTATCAAAATCACTAAACGCAAAGAAATAGTCAATACAATAACAATATCAGTGAAAGTAAATGAAAATGAAGGAGAAATAAACAACTCAAAGCTACAAACAAAACGCACCTCGAACGAGCTTCAAAACGAAAATGGAACAGTTCAAAATAAAAATCTCAACGTATATGAACGATAAGGAGTGTAATGGAGTTGAATGAGGAAGCATTGGAGGTCGAAAAGTAGTAAAGAAGACGTCGGAACAGTGCAGGGGAGGGAGAAGAAAAGTGAAAGTGAAAACACGTGGCTAGGTTAAAATTGGAAACACCACGTCGGTTCTGGGCTTCTAACCGACGTGATGCATCACCTAAAATCCCCAAATTCAGTTTCAGATGTAGTACAACGTCGATTAAAAGCCCAGAACTGATGTTGTGTGAACCCTAATTTTAACCAATTTTTTTACCAAATTATCAGAGTGACCATAACGTCGGTTGGACTCCCAGAACCGACGTCATGGTGATACACACCACGTCGGTTTAAAGCTCCGAACTAACGTGGTGATCACCCACCAATTTAAAATTTAAAATTTTTTACTGCCTTTTCCATTATGGTTTTTTTGTTTAACCGATGTTGTGTGCACATCACAACGTCGGTTTTAGTCTAACCGACGTTATGAATGTTCATTTATTTACAAAAATGACACCATATTTTTGACAACGTTATTTTCGTATTTAACTGTCTTTATACGTAGACGTTAAACAATGATTTTCTACTAGTGTATGCAACTAAAAACCGAGAAGAACTTTGCCTTCCTCCATCATATAATCGTCAAAGCTTTCGTTTCTCCTAAGCTAAGTTCTTCTTACTTCTGAATTGATTTTCATGTTGTTTACAATATATTTTACATTTCTATTCTGTTTTTTACCGTTTATATTATCATTCATGTGTTTTAATCCGTTCAAATTACATAACCTTCCTTGAATTGTCGGTATTTCATGTCATGTGGTATCCTAAGTGTTTGATATATGTGCTTTTACTTTTTCTTGAGTTTTATTTCATTTTTAATCGGTCAAATCTGTGTAGTTAGTGTAATTTTGTTTTTAAATCTTAATATATGTTGTCATAGTCATGTATCTCCAAATATATCACAGAAATTTGAAGTGCATTGTTTTCTTTTAAACACTACACTGTAACTTTAGGTGTAATAAACTGTGACTTGAATCCTTGTCTAAGCTGTTTACGTGATTTTTTTTTCATTATTGACACTAGTACAAAATACACATTTAACGTCTGCCTTCAATGACGGTTAAAAGGAAAAACGACGTTATCCAAAACGCGGTGGCCTTTTGTAAATAAATGAACAACATAACGTCGGTTACAGAAAAAAACTGCCATTGAATTCCCACTTAAGCTTTAAAATTCAAAAATTTAAAAATATAAAATGGTACTGATGCACCACGTCGGTTAATATGTCCTAACCGACGTGGTGAAGTCTCCCCATGACGTCGGTTTGGACCACGTAACCGACGTCATGGTGACTTTGTTACTGAAATGAAAAAGGAGGGTAAAATTAGGGTATGTACCACGTCGGTTATGGGCTTCCAACCGACATGGTGCTCCCAGTTTTACCCCCCAACGCGTTTTCACTTTCACTTTTATGTTTCCTGAACTGTTCGCGCCTTCTTCCTGCACCGTTCCGGCGGCTTTCTTCCTTCTAAATTTATTTAACTTTATTAACATTAGCATTATTCAAGTTTTTGATGATTCAAGTTTAATGAAAGTGCAATAAGCAACAAGGAGGCTGGGAATGTGGATACTACCTTATGCAGTGGATGAGAATCATTGCAAGGGCAGGGATCATAGATTCTTGGGAGCATGTAAGAATTTGTCTTATAAGTTTTTAAATATGTCAAATGTTTGTCAACTTTAAAGTTTTAACATTAAAGATTATCATTTAATTCAGGTTTTTCAAGATACATAGCCATTGGACAAACAAGATATAGAAGAGCTTCAAAAAGAATGGGCCAAGTATTTTCTCAAAGTTAGAAGTAAATAGTTTAGATTAGAATTAGTTTCATTGTAAATTATAAGTACTTTATTTGAAATTAGAAGTAGCTTTATTGTACATTAGTGTATATAAAATATGAACTGCATTTCTATATAATTAGAAACACTCTTCTAAAAATGAATTC
>Ga0123340_1005249_pt1 | contig 12302 bp, 10 predicted proteins | sample SirMexnodulemix_FD_89961 | JGI IMG/M metagenome (GOLD analysis project Ga0123340, IMG submission 89961) | Root nodule microbial communities of legume samples collected from Mexico - Siratro Mexico nodule mix | ecosystem: Host-associated > Plants > Roots > Nodule | place: Mexico: Nepantla... | reverse complement strand
ATTCTCTCATATTAAATTATGAGGTCATTGGACCTATATATACATGAGCCTGCTGGCTATTTTAGGAAATATTAGCAACTGATCCTAAGGAGACAAATCCCTATAATTGTGGGATTGTCCTTATATACATAATCCTAATATTAATATAAAGATACTGCTGTGATACAAAATAAAATTACGTCAGGGATAAAATATAAAACTTCTTAAAATATAAAAGTAACGTGATTTTGACAGTATTTCATATGCCAATTTTGTTCTTACCATACAACAATTATATATCTAATGCATCGACCATTAACAAAGAGCTTACATGGTGGTTCCTAAGTTTCCTAAAAGGTCTCCAAAGCTGATATTACGAACACCTTTGGCAACAGCATTTTGGAAGACCCCTATCAAGAAACAAATGCAAATGACAAAATTAACAATTATAATCTCTACAAAGGAGGAACATTACCTACAGCATAGTCACAACTATTTAAAATTCAACTAAACACAATAAAGTAAAAACCTGTCAAAGCCTTTGTAACAGCTTCTTTGTCTGCAGTTGGTGGAAGAAGCCTGATAAAATTTACAAGTGATATCATATTTTAATAAGAATAGTCAATTTAATAACTGCAAGGGAACATTAATAAATATAAATACCCAAGAGTGACAAAGTCCTTAGCCAATGCATCATAATCACGGTTTACAAGATGTAAACAAGCTTCCATGAATCCATCACGTAATTCTTGCTTGAACTCACCTGTCATACCAAAATCTAGTGCAGAAGAAGGGAAAAGAATGTATCATTGAATCAAAGAAATTATCAATTGATTCTAAGAATTTAGCTTATTTCTATCTTTAAATCCTTGAAACAAGACAAATTTGTTTAAACATTAATCAAAAAGCCAAAGAATTTGAAATATTAAATATTTAAACTTCAATTACCCAAATAAGCTAATTTGCCATCATATGTTCGAAGAAGATTTCCAGGGTGTGGATCTGCATGATAGAACCCACACTCAAGAAGTTGATTGAATGAGCAATAAACTCCTACCTAATCATCAACAGGAAATGCCAAACTTAATTAGCATCATGATACAAAATCTAAGAATTTTACAGATTAAAAATAAAGAATAACATGCTTTCGAAACTAGTTTCACAGATGACCTCAATCAGGTAGAGATCCTTCACTTCAGACAACTTTTCCCCCTACAATACATAGACTATAGTAAGATAATAAATCAGCCGAAGTCTGCAACAAAAGAAAATATGTAAAGACAAATTTGACCCATGTGCCTTAACTTGTTTTCAATGGGAGACACTTGAGGCATATATCCAAGAACTAAATGTCAAAACTTCAAATGCACATCACATAATTTAGGAAGGTCTTGACAATATTTAACCATTTCTCTGGGTACGTATCAAGTGCTTATGCCCAAATCATCACAAAAGGATATTTCCAATTTGCAAAGTTGCACGTCTCATTCCTAGACATATATAATAAATTTAACTATGTATCTTATTTATACAAATACTGAACTATTCTAGCCAAGATATATCGAGCAGACAACAAATCATAAAATACCTCAATCCACTCCATAACTAGGACCTTGCGAGTTGTGTATTCCATATACATTAAAGGAACCACCACATCTTGTATGGAACCATATAAATTCCTGTTCACAAAGAACAAATAAGCAATCAATAACCATTAGTAATGGCTAAATAAAAAACCACTAGGTACATCGAATTTGCAACCCCACGAAAGACTTCCATTGGGAAAAACAAATTCTCATGCTGACAAGAAGAAATAGTGCCAAGTTAGTGTATATTAAGAAAAACTCAAGTTTCTCGTTGACTATAGATAATGCCAACACAATGCATATAAGTGAAGCCAGCCCTTATTTATGAGCTAGCTCTTTAGGGTTTGGCTAGACCAAACCCCACAATCTATGAGCTTATGTAGTTATGCTAAAACTAAAATCCTGCAAATAAGCCATACTTTTACAATGCTTCTGTTCATTACATCTCCCAAAACCAGAAATCTTGAGAGTAAAATACCAGTAAAAGAGGTTACTTGCGAAAAATAAAAGAGACAATATATTTTTGAGGGCTTAACCACACCTCTCTTATGATCTCATATTTATAATGATAGAATTCTAATAAAATTAGTAGAGGGAAGAGCAAAGATCAAAAGCCTGAACTAGATTCCTAGATACAGAGAGAGAGACAGGTACAACACATAAGTACCACATGAACCAATTTTCCAATAAAACTACTTTATACCTACATTCAATACGTATTCCAACACTGCCCCTCAAGCAGGAGTACACAAATTGTACGTACCAAGCTTGGAACAAATAAATTCAATCCAAAGTCCCCTTAACCCATCTACAAGTTGATCATTGAATTTGACAAACTCAATACAAATTTCCTTGGACAACAATTTTTCCCTGAATAAAATGACAGTCTATTTCAATATATTTAGTTCTCTCATAGAATACTAGATTGGAAGAAATGTGGAGAGCAGCTTGGTCATCACAAACATCTTCATTCTCTGAATCTCATAGAGGTTAGTTCTTGACGGAATTGTTTCACTCATACAAGTTCACAAGAGACATCATTACCCTATATTTAGCTTCAATACCCAATAGTATTTGATTGAGCTACTTCAATACCCAAGTATTTGAGGCTCCCAAGATCTTTGGTTTGAAAATGTTTACACAAATGTTCCTTTAGTTGAGATATTCTACTAGCATCATTTCCCGTAATGACTATATCGTCAACATATATTATTAAGTAAACACATTCTCCAAAAAGATATGACAATAAAAATTGAATATTCTAGCTCACTATGTTTCATCCCAAAGGTTTGAACAATATAGCTAACTTCTCAAACCGAGCACATGGTGATTGCTTCTTGAAGCCATGTAGAGAGTGGCATAACTTACAAACCAAACTAGACTCCCCCCGAACAACAAACCCAATAGGTTGTTCCATGTAGACTTCCTTTTCAAGATCTCCACGAAGAAAGACATTTTAAATATGCAGTTGATGAAGTGGTAAATGACGAATAACAAACATGGCAAAGAAAAATAGTAGTCATTTTGGCTACGAGATAAAAATATATCACTATAATCAAGGCCATAAATGTGAGTATATTCTTTGACAACTAATCATGCCTTGAGAGAATCAACTTCAACATCGGGGTCAACTTTAATGGCATAAACCCATCAACATCATACCGTCTTCTTCCGAGTTGGAAGGGGAACTAAATCCCATGTGTTGTTCTAGTCAGCAACCTAAATCTCTACAATCATGACTTGTCGTCGTCTAGGATGATCAAGTGCTTCCTTTTAGTGTTATCAAATATCTATTATAGTGACACCATGGCGGAAAGGGGTGGCTTACAACCGGCCACCACCACATGGCAATGGCGTAGCAGGTTTTATGTGGTGACTACTTTCCACATCACGTGATGGTACAGTGGATCGAAAAAGGCAGTGGAGGTGCAACAAGCATGAAGGTGTTGCATGCACAGAGGCGGAGGTGTAACGGACGGAGGCGTAGCTGCAAGAGGTGGTTTGTGACAACCCTAATTTAAAGTGCTAGTTTAGAGTGAATTGGGCCTTACCCAACCCAATTAATTTACCCTAACTATTGTGTTTTATTGACTCGGGCTACTGGAGTCCAACAACTAAAACATAATGTAGTGGCAGTAATTTAACTTAACAGTTGCAATTTAACCTAGCTTAACTAGTAATTCTTAACTTTTTAAGTGAACCAGGTCTTACCCGACCCAATTAAATATTATATAATTTAACCTACTATGTACAATTTTTTTATCTCTTTTACCACTCTCTATTGTCTGCCGCCACGGACTGCTGTTGACAACTGCCACCGCCAATCATCTCCTACGCCACCACCTGCTGCCATCTTCCGCTGCCACCATTGCTAGTGATTACAAGTGTTTCTCTTTTTTTTTTTTTTAAATATGTTTTCTAATTTTTTTTCTCCTATCTACTTTAATTATTTTTTAAAATATAACTATTTTTCAGCAGTAATAATGGCTAATGATCAAGAGACCTCAAAAACATCCCACAGAACTAATCCAGGTTGGAAACATTGTCATTTGATGGATGAATCCAATCTAAATACAATTGTGTGTAATTACTGCGGGAAAGTTATGAAAGTAGGAGTTACAACGGCTAAAGAATATTTGATGGCAAAGAAGGCCAACCAAAATGTGAGAGGAGAGCTTTGGAAATTATTTAAAGAAAAAATAGTCGTAAAGGCAATTGGTTGTTGCCCAGAGAGACACTTCAGATCTATTGGTCACTTAAGAAACCAATTACCCACCTGCTCTGATACCAACTTGAGATAAATAAAAGAGAAAATATATTTTGAAGGGCTTAATCAAACCTCTCTTGTGATCTCATATTTATAATGATAAATTTTAATACAATGAGTAAAGGAAAAAACAAAGATCAAAAGCCTGAACTAGATTCCTAGATACAAAGATAGCTATAGCACATAGTTACAACATGAAGCAATTTTCCAATACAACTACTTTCTACCTGCATTTGATACCTATCCTAACAAGTGTCAACTTTTGACACCATATTTGTGTTGAATATGCTCTAACATCTATAATTATAACAAGAATCAGACCTTAATGACATACTTTTAGACCATACATCAATATTGAATTCATGAAATAGAGTCAGAGTTAGAGTGAAAAGATTATCAAGCCATTTATGAAGAGATAGGATACAAGAGATCCAACTATTTGTAGTTGTCTAACACATTGTTGATTTAGCAAAGTAATTGTAACATAATGGAATTACACTAAAATGTAAAGTCAACTATTATCTCAAATAATAAAAATTTAGTAATATTGTTTCAAAAATCTCATTAACATGCACTTACCTGAACTTGATACCATTGCTTGCTTCATTATTGTAGTCCATCTCCTGCATTCAAGGTGATTTACCTGTATTCAATTTGAATTTCTAAGAATTTTATTCTTGAAACATTATATATGAAAATTCTAAGAGTTTTATTTTTCCTTACAAAACATTGATCAATATTAGAAATATAAAAAATATCTAAAGATATTATCTTAGAATATTTTGAAATAATTAGATGATCTCCTAGGATTTATTTTTTCTTTTATATTTTGATTTATTGCCTAATTCAATTAGGATATTTAAAATTATATGAATATCTTATTAGAATTATATTTATTAGAATATGTTGTAAATAGAGGAATATTAGAATAAAAATATCACCAATATCTCCATAGTGATTAGAAGAAAACATCTTTAGATTGTTCCTATTTATTTAAGCATACTTTTATTTCCTTATTTTAAAGAGTTTGATTGTTACAAATAAACATGATGAGAATGTAATTAGTGTGATTGTAATCAATGTTCTATAGTTCAAGTTGGTATTAGAGCTCCCAATCTTGGGAGTCCTATTGCCATAGCCATGTAAAAAGCAGCCACTACCAGTCATAAGCTAGCAATCAACATAAAATCATGGGCCAAGTTTCCAAATGTGGATTCATCATAGAAGACTTCAACATCTGTCATTCAACCTTGTCAAATTCTTGTTTCCTCATTAGTTTACCAAAAAGTCTATTGCGTCTTTCAAATGTGATATTTGTCAGTTATCAAAGCACTGTGCATCCTATCCTATATGTGGTAAAAAGAGTAATTTTCCATTTGACTTAATTAACTTTGATTTTTAAAACCTATTTTAGAATTTATTTCCAGATCAAATTGGTTTGTTATTTTTATTGGTGATTGTACCCACGTTAGACGGACATACATTATGAAAAGTAAATTTGAGGTCTTTCAAATCTTTATTTTTTTTATTTTTTTTTTTCATCTTATCCAAAATCAATTTGGAAAAAAGCATCAGAAGCTGAATCATGAATTCCACAAATTGTTTTCTTATAATGATATTATTCTTGAATTAACATGTGTAAACACTCCACAACAAAACAAGGTTGCTCAAAGGAATAATTATTATCTTCTAGTAGTAGCTAGAGCACTCTTTTCCCAAATGTCCATTTCCGAAACCTATTGGAGAGAAGTTATGATAATTGTTACATACCTCATCAATAGGTTACTCAGTTGTGTCTTAATGACACTGGTCCTATTGAGTCTCAACAATTTTTGTTCCCTCTTCTCCCCTAGTGCAACTTTATCTTGTCAAGTATTTGGATGTGTTGTTTTTGTTCACTCTCATAATCCTAACCGCAACAAATTATATTCTAGTGTTCTTAAATGTGTACTTGTTGATTATCCTTCTAATAAAAAGGGGTACAGATGTTATCATCTTCATAGTCATTGCATCTTTATCACCATGGATGTTACCTTTGATGAAATAAAATATTTTCTTGTCAGCCAACCACTTAAAGGGAAGCAAGCACTTGAAGCAAAAGAGTTTTCCTTCATGTCATTACCATATTTGTCTTTGCATACGGTTTAAGATCTAAGTGAAGTCACCACAATGGGATTGAACCAACCCACGGTGAGGAAACAACACATTTTGACTCTGGAACAATAAGAGTTGTTTGACTCGAAGGTGAGGATAACTGAATCCCTAAACCCTAAACATCAAAACTTTATTATTGCCATTGAAGGAGGATGGGGTGCAGATGGATATTTACAATGAAATATAAGACAATAGACAAAATACAAAGCCAAATTGGTTGCAAAGGGATATACTCAAACTTTTGGAATTGACTATAGAGAAACATTTGCTCTTGTAGCAAAGATGAATACAGTTCGAGTTGTTCTTGTTATGGCAACTCATTTTGGTCAAGACTTACACCAATTGGATGTGAAAAATGTCTTTCTTCATGGAACTCTAGAAAAAAAAGTGTACATGGAGATTCTTTTAGGATTTGAAATACATAATGGAAGGAATATGGTATGCTTCCTTAAGAAGGCTTTATATGGTTTTAAGCAATCTCCAAGAACATAGTTTGAATACGAAAGCAATGATTTCCTTAGGATACAAGCAAAAACTTTATTTGTAAAGCACTTTGATACAGGTAAACTCACTATTTCACTAATCTATGTGGATGATACGATTATTGCAAGAGATCGTCTAACAAAGAAACTAACTTTAAAGGAAAAAATGGCAACCCAATTTGAAATGGAAGATCTAGGAAAGCTCTAGTATTTCCTTATAAATAGATATTGCTTGTTCTAAAAAGGAATTTTAATTTTCAAAAGAAAATATGTATTTGATCTCCTAAAAAAATGAAGTTGTGATGAAGAATGTCATGAATTGTATTGAACAAAATCATAAAATTGGATGTGAAGGGAGTCTCCAATAGAAAAGACCCATTATTAGATATTGGTAGGAAAACTTTTTTATCTATCACACGTAGAAGACCATACATTTCTTATGTACTTAGTGTGGTACGTCAATGTATGCATGATCCAAAAAAAAGAACACATCCAAGTAGCTGACAAAATTCTTATTACTTGAAGTCAAGCCTAGGAAAGAGGCTAATGTTCAAGAGAGAAGACATTTTGACCCTAAAGATATATAGTGAACCAGACTATAAAAGTTCTATTACTAACAACAAATCTAACTCATCTAGATACCATATGTTTCTTGGAGAATAATCTTGAGAAGCAAAATGCAAGATAGAGTATTTCATTCTAAGATAGAAATAGAATTTCAAGCCCTTGATCAAAGTGTGTAAAGAACTTTAAATGTAAATCATAGTAAATGACCTTAAAATAAAGCTTGGCATCTTTATGTAATTGTACTATGATAACAAGTCAACCATGAGCATTGTCAATAATTCAATACATTATGATAAGATCAAACATATTGAAATTGACCGGCAAAAGTTAATCTTGACAAAAGGTCTTGTAGTTACAACCCATGTCCTTATAGAACTTCCACATGATAAATTCCAGGATACTATAGGCAAGTTAAGAAATGATTGATATTCATTTACCAACTTAACGGAGAGTGTTGTATATAGAAAATGACTAGATAGAATAACAATATCTCATAACTTTTAGGAGAAAATATATTTAGAATCCTCCTATTCACTTCAGCATATTTTCATTTTGTTATTTTAAAAGTGTTTGATCTTTACAACCAAAGGTGATGAGAATGTAATTGGTGTGATTATTATCAACAAAATAATTCTTCGTTTCCTAGCATAGTTACGCGAATACTAGATATGATTTATAGGCATATCATATCATTTATTTATTGTCATCAGCTTAAATAAAATAAACTTTGTTTTGTAGTCAAAAGACAGTTTTAGCATCTTTTTAAACAAACAATTTTAATCAAACAAAGGGGAAGAAAGAATGACGTAACAGTATTTGACTTTGAAACAGTTTTGACTTGGATTTTAAATTCAATTACAGCCATGATGTAGACATAAAAGATTCAGATAAATTAAGGGCCATTTCGTTTGAGAAAATGCTTTATGTTTTCATTTTCTATTTTCAATTCTAGTTACAAAGTTCACTTAGTTTTCCGGTTCATTTATGTTTCAATAAGTTTGTACAATAAATAGTGAAAACAATTTCATATTATTGTGTAATGTAGTGATAGGGAACTAAGAAGAGCATGATAGAGGCCCTGTAAGACTAAAGAAGAAAGGACTGCCTATATTAAGGAAGCATGATTAGCAACGAAACATACTTCCTTGATCTAGAAAGTCCTTTCCTCTTTAGACTTTCTTGCCCTCATTCATGTTCTTCTTAACTCTCTATCAAATGCAATCACACATACTCTATATAGAACATCATTATGGTGAAAATACAATAAAACAATTCATACCCGGAAAAGACTCGATGCCCACTCATCAACAACTGCCTGCATATATAGGAATCCATGCTTAATAAACCAATGCAATATAGAACTTCAAAATATAACATAGACATGCAGATAGATACAAGACAGAAGGATACAATATAGGCAATATGTATTATGCCTCACTCCCCCCAAAACTGAGTTCATAGAAAAATAAATAATTCCATATCAACTGGTCTTGAAGTTATGAGGCATCAGTAGCAATCATAACCGTTTTTGTGTTAATATAGTCAAATTTCTTATGTTCCACAAGTTAAACATTGTCATATACAACTTCACCTGAAGATCTGTATTAAATTTGCCAGCTCTCCGAACCAATCCTGCCATAAACCGCAGGATTAATATGTCAAGGGAAATTGCTGCTTGAACTCCTGGTCTTTGCACTTTAACAGCAACAATCTGTCCTGTTTTGCGAAGCCTAGCTTGATAAACCTATGCTTCAGAGACAGAAATTCCAAGTTTAAGGGAATAAAATTTAAAATTAAGAAATACATACACGTTCTCTCAGAATCACTGCAATTGTTACCAAAAAAGAGTTTTGCAAAGATGGCCAAAGAAATGAACCTGCCCAAGGGATGCCGCAGCTACAGGCTCAGGTGAAATCTCTGAGAAAAGTTCTACCAAAGATAAACCAAGTTCTTGTTCTATCATACTAAAAGCAACTTCAGAGGAAAATGGACTTATTCGATCTTGTAGCAATGAGAGTTCATCTAGATATGATGGTGGTATCAAATCCTACAACGAAAATTTCTTTCAAATTGCATATCTTAATTACAGTCACTGTAAATTAAAGTGTGTGATCTTAACAGAAAATGAGCAAAGTCACATTTCAATATAACAGATTCCAGTATTTCCAGCATCTGTACACACTAGAAACTGTATTTGAATACTAAATCTTAATTGGTAAACAAATTCGGAATACAATATTCAAATAATTGACAGAACATCACACCTGTTCAAATCACAAACCTGTAAATCAACCACATCTAACATAATCAGACCATCATATGTAATATTTCTAGGTATTTGTGTTTAGGACATTTGATTCAAGATGGAGAAGGTTTGAAATGCACAAATTTAGAAATACGGCATTCTAAATGTTTAATTCTAGACAGCTGGTTATGCTATAGATAGTTTTAATAGTTTTAAACAGCATAATGAGGATGGAAGTGTAAAGCTTTATTGCCAACAATTTTTCATTGAATTCCTTCGCCTATAATCTTCTTTTAGGTGGCAATTGACATATAATAACAGGAAAGACTAAGAAGAAGGATCAAAAAGATGAGAAAAAACAAAAGAACATTCGCATCAGTTTTAATGTGACAGATAAAACAAAACTTACAGCACGAGATGATATAGCCTGCGCAATTTTGATATATGCCTGCAAGAAAGTAGTATAAAATAGCAATTAAGAAATAAGAAATTTTGGCTCAAGGTCATGCTGATTTAACAAAAACCGCTACTAAACTAAATTATTATTCATCTTGTGCATCAATACAGTATTCATCCATTTTGTCATTAGTAATATTCAAGACTCACTTTAGTCTTTAAAATTCTATATTCCCCCTATACCTACCTAGAATAGGGAACTTATGTGGACACCCTTGCACTTTAAAAAGACTGTTGAGGTGTCACAAACAGATATAGCTCTAGGATAAAAAAAGGTTCATGTTCATCAGATTTAAGTAAACACAGTTTAAATGACATTATCAGAAAGACCTCCAAGTTTAGAGGAACAATATCTAGAAATTGAAACATTTGATTCATTTTGTCCCACTGTTGAACAAGTTACAAGAAAATAAAATAAGATTCAGATGAAAAATAAAGATAAAAGTAGTGACAGAGAGAGGAAAAAATGATGTGTGAAATTATGGTATGGAACAATTTGCTTACCCAAAAAACTAAGGATAAAGTTTTAAGAGTTAGTTTTCTGTTTAAAATTTAAAATTCTGAACTCCCCCGTCCCCTTTCCATTTCAAGGGGAGAATTCAAACTTACCCTAAATGTTCAAACTCGAATCAATTTGTTACTCATACAGGGCCGAAATCCAACAAATTCGTTACAACAAAAAATCCATGAGAAAAAAAATCAAAACAGATAGACAACAAATTCACAACTGCTGTCACAACATTTATCAGTTTGGAAGAATGATTAGGTCAATAACATCAATGCCCTTGCCATTACGCCATACTCAATCCAGAAATGCCAATGTTCAAAGATAAAAAATGCACATGTTAAAGAAAAAAAAAAAGTTCAACATACTAAAAAATAACCAGCATTACATACCGGCCCAAGCTCTACCAATATTTTCCTTAGTTCTGCAGCTCTAACCTGCAAAACAAAAGAACAAATAAATAAATATATATGTATATATATTCTTTCCAACACAAATCACAAGTAAAAAATCTCAAGAATCTTCACTTAGGCCTTATTTGAATAAACTTCTTTGTAAACACTTATAAGAAAAGAAAATAAAAAGATACAATGAAATAAATTTTTACCATAAACTAAAATCAACTTATGAACTCAACATTTATAAAAGCTCTGAGAGAAGTTCAATTCATTTTAAGTTTTTTTCTACTCTATAACTGCATACGAGAAGTTTATCCAGACATAGTCTTATTCGATAGGTTTCAAAAATACTCTCCACCCTAATAACGATCATTCCCTTCAAAAGCTTTCAAAATGCTCAATTCCAGCTATACAAACTATGTCCTACAAATTCCTACTTGCTAACTATAACAACACACCATTTCCAACAAAATATTCAAAATTCACTACTCCAATAACACGAAACCACCTCCTCGAACGTGAATTCACAAGCAAAATAAAAAGAGCATTACGAAACCTGAAACATTGACTCCGAGCGGTCCATGAGAGTGTCGATGTAGCGAAGACCAAACCACTTCCCGAACGCGAGCCCGGTCTGGACCAACCGGCGAGCCACAAGCAGAGGCTTCCGCCAATAAATGGCCGCAATTGCTGGAATCCGGTACTCCGCCAGCGAATCCGCCTCTGTGGCGCTCAGCTCGAACAGGTACCCCGACTTGGCGGTGAAATCGTCGCCGCCGGAGGCCGAGGCAGCGCACTGGACGGCGCGACGGGGAGCGAAGTGCCTCCGACGAGGACGAAATCGGTGCGAACGGTTGGAAACGAGAGAGGGAAAGGGAGAGAGAGAAAGCACGGGATGGAGTAGCATGTTTTCTCTCGTTTGGATTGTTTGTTTGTATTCACAGTTCGGAGTAGGAGTGGTTTGGCTGTTGGGGTTGGAGTGGAGAGTGGAAGAAAACTTTGCATGCAAATTTGGTTTGGTATTTGGTAGTGCCAATGTGTTATGGTGGTATGATTTGCGGTTTTGGGATTTTCTTGTCCTCAACTTTTTTTTTTTTTTTTTTTGGTGTTAACTTTTTTTTTTTGGTCTTTTTTTTTTCGTATTTTTTTTTTTTTTTTTTTCT
>Ga0123340_1005247_pt1 | contig 12306 bp, 9 predicted proteins | sample SirMexnodulemix_FD_89961 | JGI IMG/M metagenome (GOLD analysis project Ga0123340, IMG submission 89961) | Root nodule microbial communities of legume samples collected from Mexico - Siratro Mexico nodule mix | ecosystem: Host-associated > Plants > Roots > Nodule | place: Mexico: Nepantla... | reverse complement strand
TTACAATTAATATATATATATATATATATATATATATATATATAAATAGAAGTTAATCATTATATTTATAAAAAAAATATAAAAAAAATTAAATATTTTCAGTATCATTAATTTGCATAAGCAAATCCTCCATATTTAACTTAAAATTTAGAAAATAAGTAATTTTATAAATGAATGAATATTAATAACGTAGATAACAATTTTAGAACGTATTTCATTTATAATAAAATATCCCAAATTCAAATATTTCGAAAGTTCTCCTTATCAAGTTATTTAATCGAATACTAATACTTATTCACGACAAAATTTACTTAAATATGGTAGACATAATTATTTTGAAAGACAATATTTGTACAGAGACAAAATTTTAAACAATTTTTTACCATTTTTGTGAGAAAAGTGTAATATATTTATTATATAATTTCATTTTCAATATATATATATATATTAAATGTGATGTTGTCTAAAATTTATCCTTACAAAATAAATTTTAAATAATTTGTAATAAACAGACAAATAAATAATTATTTGTCTAAAATTATTTTAGGTACTAATTTTAACTTTAAAGTCCAGATCTTGAATCTTTTTATGATCGCTGAAATTAAATACTAGCTAAAATACAAAAGTGTAATGTAATGTATAGCTAAAATGTAATGTAATGTAGATTTATCAATTTAAATTCTCAACCTGCAAAATATTCATCTATAGATTCATTTGCCTCCCTAATATAGTGATCACTAGGCTAGTGATACTCTAGCAGCACATGTTGCAAAGGTGTTTTGGTTCCAAACGACGTCGTTCATATCCTTCTTCTACAAACCAAAGCCCTCAAATATCAGAGCGTTAGGGTTTCTTATCGCCGGCAACAATGGAGGTAGCGAACGCGCGGAACCCCGCCACCAAGCGAAAATTCGAAGACGCCGTTTCCAACGGCGCTGCCACTGAGGTCGATCTCTCCCTCCTCGAAGCCATCGAGAAATCGCAGAACGCCGTCGAAGTCCTCGACCTCCGAACCCTAAAGAAGCACGTTCTTTCCTTCGAGCGTCGCCTGAAGGAGAACATCGAAGCGCGCCTCAAGTACCCCAACCAACCGGACCGCTTCGCCGATTCCGAAGTCGAACTCCACGACGAGCTCCAGAAGCTCAAGGTCCTTGCTGGTGCACCAGAGCTCTACCCGGACCTCGTCAGCCTCAACGTGGTTCCGTCAATCGTCGACCTCCTCAACCACGACAACACTGATATCGCCATCGACGTTGTTCAATTGCTGCAGGACCTCACCGATGAGGACGTTCTCGACGACAACGATGATTCTGCTAGGGTTTTGGTCGACGCACTGATTGATAACAGCGCGCTCGAGCTTCTGGTTCAGAATCTTCATAGATTGAATGATTCTGACCCCGACGAAAATGCCGCCGTGTATGGAACCCTCGCGACAGTGGAGAATTTGATCGAGGTGAAGCCAGCGGTGGCGGAGTTAGTTTGCGAGAAGACGAAGTTGTTGAAGTGGCTTCTCGGGAAGATCAAGGTGAGGGAATTTGACAGCAATAAGCAGTATGCCTCGGAGATTTTGGCGATTTTGCTGCAGAGTAGTACGGTGAATCAGAAGAAGCTGGGGCAGATGAATGGGGTTGATGTGGTTCTTCAGGCTGTGGCCATGTATAAGTCTAAGGACCCTAAGAGTTCTGATGAGGAGGAGATGTTGGAGAATTTGTTTGATTGCTTGTGTTGTTTGTTGATGCCATTGGAGAATAAGGAGAGGTTTGTGAAGGCTGAAGGGGTGGAGTTGATGATAATTATTATGAAGCAGAAGAAGTTGGCTTATGGGTCGGCTATTAGGGCGCTTGATTTTGCCATGACTAAGTACCCGCCGGCGTGTGAACGTTTTGTGGATGTTTTGGGGTTGAAGACCGCCTTTGCAGCTTTCATGGGTAAGGCAAGTGCTACTATAACTTAACTCTGTCTCTCCTTGGCAGAAGTTTAAGCTTGTTTTTGAAATGCGTATTGGTGTCTGTGATGATTTCCGTTCTTTACTTTTAATTTGTTTGATATTGTTTTGCGAATTTGCCTTTTGCTTTCGTCATCTTCTGATTTTGTAGACGTGTTGTAAATGGATTATTCTAAAGAAGTTGTTTGTTTTGATGCACAGATTCCTGTAAGTAAGAAGAACAAGAAGGAAAGGTACCAAGAGGATATGGAGGAGCGCCTTGTGTCACTGATTGCGTCATTATTTGGTAAGCAGGCAAGTGAACTTTTATGTGAGTTCAGACTTAGGATGTCTGTATTGGCTAGTGAATAACAATTTCAGACTGAATGTGAAATTAGTCTTGTTTGAAATTCATTATGGTCAGACTGCAGTTCCTCTGCAAATACACAGGGCGTCCTGCATTTGACTGGGTGTGTTGAACCTTGAACACAAAGGGTTTGTTTTTATGTTTTGCTTCGAATGGGTTACTGATTTTTTTTTAATGCCTGGTTGTTGTTTGTGAAGGTGTCTTTACATGCCTTTATGGATGTCTATTACATGTTAATATGTATCTATGAAAACGGCAACAATTTTTTTAATTGTTCTAAGTGACATTAGGTGCATCCAATAATGAAATTGAAGTATGCATTTCAGGGAGACATTTATGCTTGTGCAATTGTTATCAGTATCTTGCAATTCACAATATGATTCCGAGTGACTAGCAATGTGAATAGGATGCTAAGTCATTTTGGCACTTGTATCACGCCATGAATTGCAGGAATTGTAGTGCTGAGTCTGAATTATGACTTGATGTGTCTATGATCTAACTGGGTTGGGTCATGCATGATCTGGCTTTGAAAATCCTAGAATTCTATATACATTTTTTTTTTTCAAAATATTAGCTGGAAAGAAAGGGAATCAGCCGGATCTTTCCCTCCAATCTAACATAGCGTGGCCCATTCTTCACGTGCATCTCTTTTGCCTAGTTCTTGTTCACTTCTGTGGCTCTCCCTCACTGTGCTGTGTATTTCTCATTCCAACTGCTGCAGGTTCTGGTCATTGTCTGCCACTAACACGTGTTCCTCTTTCTATATGTATTGACTTTTGACATGTTTCTTCATGTTAAATTGTTCCTAGTGTTGTCTTTCGTTGATTGATCATGAATTTGTGCTTTCATATTCATTGTTAGTTGTGTATGCTTTTTTATTATTATATTTATCATGAACCTTAGATTCATGAGACAGTTTGATCCGCAGTTCGAAAAATAGGCTTTCCAATTAATGTTTTGAATCTTGATTCAGTTATCGTGGTGTATATTTATACCATTTCTGATATTAAACTTAAGTGCTCTGTATTTTTGCCAGGTGGAATCTTGAGGGGTTCTAGAAGAGAAAGATTATTAAGTAAATTTGTTGAAAATGAGTGTGAGAAGATAGACAGACTAATGGAACTATACATCAGGTAGGTTGGACTCGTTATACGCTTTGTGAATTTCATGATTATTGAGCTGTGAGAATGTTAAATAGTGCCCTACAAACACTGGTTAATCAATTAAACAGAATTTTTAAAGGAAAGCGTGGTTTTTAATGTTGCCAAAGCACCTCTACTGTAATTTCCAATAAAAAACACTTACATTTTTTACTGTATATTGTAAAATTTGTGATGGGTAGTAAGCTTTTATTTTAGAGCTCATATTCTCATTTAACAAACTGATTTATCTATTTTATCCTAACCAGGTATTCAGATAGAGTAAAAGCAGAAACTGAAAGGTTGAATCAAGTTGAGTTTGATGACTTGGAGGTATTTGATTTATTCTGCTGCTTCGACATGTCATACTGAAATGCCCTTTTTTTTTAGCTCAATCTAATATTTCTGTATTTTATAGATGGATGAAGATGAAATATACAATCGCAAGCTTGAATCTGGACTTTACACTCTTCAGGTAAGATATTATAATACATTAGTTGGTGCTGAGAAATGACATACAGGGTTTGGTTTTGCTGTTTTAAGGACTCATCAATAATCACTTTAAAACAATAGATGTCATTTATGATTTCTTACGAAACATTTGTTCTTTATTCATAATCAACTGTATTACCAACTGGATTTTACACATGTTTTGTTTCTTTCCATTTCAAACTGCATTTAGGAGCTAATTAAAGAAATTGCATTTAGGAAGAACTTTAGTGAACACCAGTGGCTCTTATACTAGCATGATCTTCGTAGATACCATTTCTACAGCATGCTATATGTACTGACAATTTTATATATGGTTCTGCAGTTGATTGCTGTCATTTTGGGTCATATTTGGTGTTCAGAGTAAGTATTTGCATCTATATATTGGTAATGTCAAGAGTATGTGTGTGTGCGTTTTCACCTGACGAGTGCTAATTAAACGTTTCGTGGTCAGACATCCACAAATGAGAGGGAGAATTGAGCTACTTCTTAAGCAGAACAAACTTAGTAAGAAGCATATCAAGGATATACTTCAGGTATATGTTCTCCAGGATATACTAATTATCTTTCCATTGTTGGTTTGAAAATTTTATGTGGGGAGGATGCATTGTTGAAGTCCCATGTCTAACTAAATATAGGTTTGCAATATTTCTTGTGTTTTTCCGTATTTGAAGGCGCCAGCAATGGCATGAATTAACCACCCCCTTCTCCTACCCCTTGAAAACGAAGTTTGAAAATAACAAGTCTGTGAACAGAATTTTCCCTTAGCGCAGTGCTTTGGTTGTAGCGTACATTTCTTTAAAAGGTTGCGACCTTATTGACGTGTTTCGAATAATTCCGTGCATCACTCCTAGAAACCCAGTACTTCACAAAAGAAACAGCAGAGGCTCAAATAAATGTATTGGAATTTTTTGTTTCAGGAGTATCATGACAATATTGGTGACCTTGACGGACCGGAAGAGAAGGAGAGAGCACAGACAAAAATTCAGAAGTTCATCACGGCATTATAATTAGTTTTAAGACTTGCAAACTTAAATGAAAGTGATTGAAGTTATTCATTAAGTGCTTGTAAAAGAGGAATAGGTTAGTTAGGGAGGGTATTCGGAATGCAAAACGCCGAACTGCAAATGTTGATGAGATCATAGCCTTGTAATGTTTTCTTCCTCACACTCCTTAAATGTAGTTATAATGGATGTTATTTTTTCCCCTGGTGGGGTGTCTTGAATTTTGTTCTTCTGTTCTGTTATCCATTTCAGTCCAATAGTGAAACTTTAGTCTTTTCTCTGTGTATTACCACAGTATAACCTGAAAGTAACCTGCACTCTAAGTGCGATATTTAAAGTTTTCTTGTACTCATTTTACATTTGAGTCTTTAATATTGCAGGCAGATTTGTCTACGGTTCTAATATACTTTGCCTACAACCAACCGTTATTCCTTCCGTCAGGAAACGTAACTATTGTTTAGAATATTCTTTCGTACGTAATAATAAACAATGGTATCTGTGGGTAATTTCTTATTTAAGTACTGCTACGAGGGAAAAAGTAAAATTAGATTTGTTTTTCATGGTTTTAGTTTATGTATTTGTTAATTTATTAATTTTTATATTAAATTGCGTAAAAGGTTATTTTATTCTATTTATAAGTTAATTTTAATATGGGAATTACATTTTTCTCAGAATTATTTTTAAAGTTTATTCTGTTTGATCATGTAATAAGACTGGGATGACATTGGGGCGTATTTGAAAGTAATAAAGCCGTCGAATCTGATCATAATGCAAGAATGGTTGAATGTGTAATTCGTATATCTTTTTATTGGACTTTAGAAATCGATAACTTTGCTTTATTTTGAATGTGTCACTTTGCTTTATTTTGACCCTTGTACACAAATTTACAGTATATTAACTCCTGGTGGATCTAACGTCCCTGGAATTGGCCCACCCTGACGCCCTTCTTCACCCTGCACTCTTCAGAGTGCTGCTGATACTCTATATTTTATGAGTGGTGATACGTTTACACCACTGTTTCTTTTATACGTTCATTTGATACTTACGTATATTATTATTTTATTATTGTTGTTAAATGAATGGAATGGCTGAACAGTAGTGTCAAAATAGTGTCATTCATATTTTATATATACTACGGCGGTAAACTGTGGCCCTAAGATCTTACACAATAATATAAAAGGATACATCTTACACCATCTCCAGGCAAAGTATACAATTCACTAGTCGTATTTGTTGCTGCAGGGTGTAATCTATATAGTCCCATTCTTCACCACCTTGGTGTCCTTGGCCTGCCCCCGAAAGACCCTCTGGTATATGGTCATAAATGGTTAGTTCTCCAAACTAGCAACAATGCTAATCTAACGTGTACTTTATGCTTTTACATGCTTGGTACACCTAAAGTATTATTACTTCATTATTATGAATTTCCTATTTGGTTATTAATGAGTAAAATAAAAATTGATGGCTAGGCTGATATCCACTTACCTGAAGGTGTTAGGAGTTGCTCGAGAAGTGCCCCCTAGACTGAGTTTCTTAAACGGGGTCTCTGATCCATCAAGTAGTTCAGTAAGCAAGGTTTCGTTCTTAATGGCCTGGGCCAGTTTTTTGTCATCCTCGGCCTCATGGAAACACTCTCTTTCCTTAGCATCATTGATTAGATTTCTCCATAGAGAATCACTACGGCTTAAAGTTTTTTCATTCCCTAATATCCATAGGCAATATCTGCACAAATTAAACCCGGTTTTTAATCAATTTATGTCTTTTCTCAGAACTTGAATTCTTATCTTATATAAGAAACATACCTCGCCCGAGTCAGTGCCACATTGGCTCTTTGCCGATTGTCTAGAAAACCTATCTTTCCATTCTCATTTGATCTCACAGTGGAGATTATTATTATATCTTCTTCACCACCTTGAAAGCCGTCAACAGAACGAACACTAACAGAGAAGTTTGGATCAGAAACCAAATTTTGCTGCTTGATTCTTTCCTGGATTTCAGACACCTGACCATTATATGGAGATATGATTCCTATGCTAACTTTCTCCTTTGACCTCAAAAATTCTGTAGGAAAAAAAAAATGATGTCCAGGGTTATATTATTGTATCCAAAAGAAGTTTTCTTGTTTGAGACTAATACAACTAACGATTCACAGACACATAATTCGACACTAGAAGGAGGGAGAGAAAAAAAACCATTTTCAAGGCTTTCAATAATCTTGCAAACAGCAGCAGCCTCAGCCATGTTCTTCCACCCGTGTCCACGACCAGGTTTCTGCTCTTTACCCTTAGCTATGTTTATAAATGAATATGAAGCATACATTTTTCCTTCAAGGAAACGCCTATGATAGCCTATTTCTCTGACAGAAGGGGCATCAGAAAGTTGCTCCTCATAGAACTCCTTATTTGGGAATAAGCTGATGGAAGAGTGCATTCTATACTGAACATTAAGCAGATGCTTCTTATACCCCAATGAAACCAGCCTCTCAAACAAACTTCTTCCATATTCAGCCTCTTCACAAACCTAAAATTTGATCATGTGATGATATTAGAAACTAACCCTTAATGATGTGCACACACAATCCAATCATCAAGAATGTCACAAAAAGGCAAGTACCTGGCTTTTGACTACCGCAGGAAGCTGCCTCTCATCACCAATGAGTATTACATGGTGAAGGCCTGGTAGCTGCAATGGAATTGTTGATTCACATTCTTTCAGTTGCGCTGCTTCGTCAATAACTAAGAACTCCACTTGTGTCATTCCGTCTTCGAATAATTTAGTAGAACTTGATGCAGTACAGAAAATCAGGTGTGCTCTCATCAAGCAAAATTTTGCCATTTCATATTTGTCAGTTATGTTTGGAAGTAAAATTGTCTGAGAAAGTGATCTCAGTTTGACAAGGCACTCTTCCTTTTTTATGCTTAACCTTCGAAGGAAGTGAAGAATGCTTTCTCCTTCCTCACAGCCACCGGAAGTTTGCTTCAACTTGGCTTTACACATAGAGTTTTCAAGAGATCTTAGCAAATCAAGAGTTATAGGAATTTTCTTTATCTCCGCAAGTGGAACTAAAGAAGTAGGAAGGTGTGTGTGCAAAGTTCCCAGGTTTTTCTCCATTTCGTCTGCATTGGAACGGAATCTCTCCACAAAAAATTGATCCAGAGTCTTGATGCTTTTCCTTTTTTCATCCTTATACGACTGGTATTGATCTTTAATGCAAGTGGATTCCTTCAAAATTTGCAAGGTAAGAGGATTATCATTCTTCTCCTTGAAGTACTTTTGCTTAGTAAATTCTTCCAATGACATAAGACTATTTTCTTCCTCACGCTTATATGAATGATATTGCTCTTCGGGGTACTCTAGCAACTTGATCATTGATTCCAAGGAATGTTTCCATCCAGAACACTTCAAAAGATTGTCTACACGATAATCAAGAAAGACATCACTGAGGCCTCGATAACAGTCTACTTTCATTCGAGATTTATTGCCAAATACAACTATGTCACCAAATCCAATATCATACTCAAGTGATTCCTTAACTAAATTATGCAGGCGAGCAGCCACTTCCAACACTGCAGTATTAGTTGGAGCACATGTTAATGTTCTGACTTTTAACTCAAGCAGGGAAAATAACAAGGAAGCTACTGTCTTTGTTTTGCCAGTTCCTGGTGGCCCCCAAATAAGTTTAACCGTATCATTATGATGGCATTCCCTCGAAGTAACACAGTTTAAAACTGTATCTTTCTGGGATTCGTCCAGATTCTGAGACAGGATTATGTTTTTTACACTTGAACAAGTCGCACTATCGTTTTCACCAGAAAAACAAATTTGACAGGTTTCTCCATTCTGTGAAATATAAGAAAAAAAAAAGTTATGAATAAACATGATATACATTGACAGTATTAAAATGTTCCTACAGTGCCATTTAATCACACATTATCCAGTATAATAAATTTGTTGACTTTTATAATAATCACCTTAAAAGTAATATTAAAAATGATTTTTGATTGGTTGACAATGTAAAAGCTGACAGCACATGTCTACAACTCATTAGTTATTAAGGCAACAATGTTACGTTGATAACTATGTAGTGAGAGAATCTCAAGAAGAGAAGTAATCCTAACAAAAACATTGAATTCCATTCCAGTTATTCAAGGATTGAATTTCAGCATACCACTAGAGCAACAAATGCATGCACATTTCAAAATATGTACCATGCAGAAGAAGCTACCAATGCTAATTAAGAAGAAAAATGCTCTAGTATGTTATCCAATAATAAGAAATCTCTTTGATTGACCTAGAGATTCATACCTTTGAGTCAGCTTGCAGCACTTTTTTCATCATGCTCAAGCTTGAACCCTCCAGTTGCGAGTTCAAGGCCTTCCAGATTCGAACATTTGTTGTAAGGTTCAAAAGACAGAAGGCATAAAGCTTTGGTGCATCGTTGCTACTTAAGGTATAAAGCTTAGATACACTGTTGCTTCTCAAGGAAAACAGAATGTCCATGTCAAAGCTTTTGGATGAGAGTATTGAGATCTTGCCAATACTTTCTTTTATTCCATGAACATAACCAATATGGTACTTTCTTTTGGACCTGTTCAAGTCATCTACGGTTTTTGGTTTAATATCTGTGAAGGCAATGAGATCTCCAACCTCAGGCTCATATTTTCCGTTCTCATCATTGCTGGTTCTGTTCACTGAAATTTGGTAGAAGAAGCTCTTGGTGGATATGAAGCTCCTCGACCTTTCAGGTTCAACACTCGAGATTTCACAAAAGGGAGCCTTTGACACACCTTTCAAGCTTGAAGACAGGTCGCTGCGAGTCTCCTCAATCAGTGAAGGAATGAAGGAATTCAAGTAATCAGTTATTGACAAAAATGTCTGTGGAATCTTCCTCACCTGAGAGGAAACAATGCTTCAGTCTTACATAGTTTTATGAGAATAATGTTTTGTAGACATCAATAGCTACTCTATACCATTAGATAGAAAGATAGAGAACAAGGAGAAGTAGTAATGTGGTAAGAGAAATAGAGAAGTGTTTTAAATGAAGGAATATATTTTCTGCACACACATTATCACTGCATGAAATTCTAGCCCTTTAATAAATTTCACTAATTCAATATATTTCTATTTAGAAAATGAGATTTGAAAGCATAAGTGATGAGAAGACATTGACATGGTCAAATTAGTGTTCATGTTATTGAGGTGCCTAAGTATTATTGCTATTTTGATCATGTGTCTTTAAAGGAATAGAATGACTTGTTATGGTTCATGGATTTCAGAATCGGCTAACTTGACTTAACTTTCCCTTAACTCGATCCTTGTGGATTGAGTTTGATTTGTTTGCCAAAGTTTTTGAAAAATAGATAATGAGTACTATTGAATAGATTACTTATATGTGGATCCACTAGACAATAAATAAAAATAAATAATCTGAGCATAATATTATAATCACAAAATATTATCCTTCTAGTCTTGACACAATGTTCTTTGAAGTTATCATCATATGTTAGATAAATGTAGTGCAAAACAATAAAATAACATGAAATCTGTAAAAGTTCACAAAGTAGTATATCTAAAAACAAATATTTAACCAAACAACCCATTAAAACATTAAGAGAACTTAACATGAGATGTTGATCCAATCCAACTCGCGAATTGATTAGGTGGATAATGATGGTAAACATTCTTGATATTCTATGTACATATAACTAGGTCTTCTTTGCATATAGGAGACAGATTTCAGAAAAATGAAATAAATTTATCTCATAAATGAAAGTTACACAAATCAAAATAAACTTTAAAAGGTTAATATAACAAAGAAAGTAACTATGTTTTATTGTCTTCTATAAATACTCATAAAAAATTATGCAAACAGGCTTTATTTGGCATAGATATGTTTCTCTTGCCAAACTGTATAAAAAATGCAGAGATCATTAAGTTTGTTTAGCACATGGCTTGCTATAAGAGCTAAGGTTCTGATATTTTTTATCAATTTTAAATTAAAAAAAAATGACCACTGAGGTGTAAGAAAATATAAAGCAAAGTGGTCAAACAGAACCAGATTTCATATTTTCCCAACCACTGTAAATGAATGACATAATGAAGCTTTAAAAACCATTTTCCAGTCTAAAATAGATGCAACAAAATCAGAAAAAACTATAAAGTGTAGAATCTTTAGAACCACATGCACGATTGACTTGATGAGTTTCTCACACATTTTTTTGGAGGTTAATGTGTTTTGATCATGAGCATTGAAAAAAGAGTAAAAAACAACCATGTGCTTGCAGAGGTTTTCATTGAGAACATCCTTGAGAGTCCAAGAAAACACAGTCTCCACCAAATCAAGACCCTCTTCTTTGGCACTACTGCTTCTCTCCATTTTCTCTTTGTGATGAATAACTCTAGCAGAAGAATGTTACTTGCAAACCAAAACAAAAGGGCAGAGAAATACAAAGGATCCCTTACATGTAAAGGAAATAAATAGTTTGCACTAGACTTCCTCAGCAAGGTATACCTTGTTTAATATCCATCATTGAAGTTAAAAGAAGATTCTTGAAGTTGATGTGGTCATCAAAAGCAATTTACCGTACACATAATAAGCAAAAAAATACAAAGTGTGGAAAAGGGCTGTCTGTGAGAGAGAGAATGAAGTAAATGCACAAAGGCATTGACTCCAAGTCAATTGTAAGTGATTCCATTGGAACGCGTACAGTACTCGGTTTTGGGCTCTATTTCTTGGTAACTTACACTGCAAATTTTGTGGAATGTGAAATGTGAAATTGTAGAACATTGGAAATTACTATGACTAGTTAATTGGTTGCATTTTTTTCTACCACTTCTAATGTTGCCACTAGTTTGTCCACTGGAAAATTTTGTTAACCAATAATATGTTGCTTAATGTGTAAGACTCTATAAATACAGACAAACTGGTATAAATACTTTTTTTGATACAGTTGAAATGTCAGAAGAGTGATATATGGTCAGCTTTAAAACATGCAAGAAATAGTATTTTGTTTTTGTTTCTCATAAGTATTTTGATACTTATGAGGAGGTTTTTGTTTTTGTTTCTCACACTGCCAATACTATGTTCTTTTTTTCTTATTTTATCTTTCCAATCAAATTTCTTTACTTTAATTAAACAATATTAAATAATTTAGAGATTATTTTTAAAAATAAATAAAAATACTTTATGTTCCTTACAATCGTAAAATATATTTTTTTAAAGGAAACAACTAACTTTAGGATCAAATATTCATTATAACGTCTTGTATTGAAAATTTGAAACAAACTTATAGATCTTTTCTAAATAATAACGTTTGAAATTTACAATACTAAATCGTTTAGGGACTATTTTTTCAGAAATTAAATTAAAAAAAATTTACATAC
>Ga0123340_1005246_pt1 | contig 12308 bp, 5 predicted proteins | sample SirMexnodulemix_FD_89961 | JGI IMG/M metagenome (GOLD analysis project Ga0123340, IMG submission 89961) | Root nodule microbial communities of legume samples collected from Mexico - Siratro Mexico nodule mix | ecosystem: Host-associated > Plants > Roots > Nodule | place: Mexico: Nepantla... | reverse complement strand
TTACTGACTAATTAAGTCAAGATAATTGATATCTAACATTAAATACTAATATTTTGGTCACTTATACCAGTAGATTCTAAATTAGTTTCTAACTTAATTATATACCAATCTAGAATCTAATAGTATAAGTGACTAAAACCTTAGTAGTTAAAACTTATAATTAGATATCAATCATCTTGATTTAATTGATCATTAAATCCAATCGTTATTTTTATTTCTTAGTTATTTAGCAACCAAAATCTAATTTAATGATTATTTTGGTCATAATTAACAATCATTTTATTTAGTAGCTAAAAATTAATGTTTAAATAGTTTTTTTTCTTATGATGTTTTATTTATTTACATTTAAATATGAATTCAATTTTACAAGATAGAAACTAATTTTTTTTTTTATTTTCATAATTTAAGATTTTATTTTAAATGATCTCGTATCACACAATGAAAGCTGTTTTTTAAAAAGGTCTTTATAAAACTTAAAACTTAAGTTTAAAACACTTACTTTAACTCTTTCCATGGAGATGCGTTAAATCACTTTCTTTAATTAATTATGAAACGTGTTTGATATATTATTGTATAAAAGAAGCCAAGTGCATAAGTGGATCAATTGATCAAATGTTTCATGCTGAACCAATGACTTTGTACTGGCATAACATGTAAAGTTGCCACAAGTTACCTTTTTTCTAATTATAAAATACCCCTTTGGTTTACGTACACTAGACACTTCACCGTTGAAAATTTGCAATGCTTCTTAAAAAAAAGCTTTTTTTAATTAAATGGTGTTGTTGGCTTATTTGATTTTGGTTTAATCTCAGAGGCCCTATACCTTCTCTGCTTCTTATTTGGATGAGAAGAATGACTTGTGCGTGCGTTTAATTTACCAATTTGTCTTTCTAGTTTTTATCAACTCAAAACACACACCCCCAAAATTGAGGTTAGGTGATATTTATCACTTTTACATCAAATATTTCATCTTTAGAGTCTAAGTTTAGTTTACATACAATGTAAAACGTCTTTATCTTTACCACACAAACACCACCCTGGACTATGCAGGCTAATTAATGGAAATGGAGCAATTTTATTCTCTAATTACGAAAACGGTACAGATTTATAAATTTTTTTTACACAATTGTGTAAGTTGTATGGCAGTTCAGCAATATTATATAAAGAAGTTGAACCGCAAGTTGACGATTTCAACTGCGTTACATAAGTCATGGAGACAAAGTGACAGATTTAATTACACTAATAAAAGTCGTCCAACAGTCATATGACTTAAACGAAATTTTGTAAACTAATGCATGCAACCGTGCATTTGGATATTTTTTTTATTCTGTGTATTTTTTATAAAAAAAGTCGTACAAAAATGACGTTTGTTTTTTTTTTTTATAATTAAAGTCATGTCACAGTGACACGTCTTTTGTGTAAATTTTGTGATTAAGGTTGTGTCACATGGACACGACATATGTGTATTTTTTTTTAACTAAAGTCGTATTTATGTGGGACGACTTCTTTGTGAATTTTACAACCAAAGTCGCTTTAAAGTCGCATGACTTGTGTGTGATTTTGGGTAACCGAGGTCGTGTGAATGTTGTACGACTTCTGTGTAATTTTAAATTTAATATAATTAAAATGTGTGCTTATGGCACGAATAGAACACTACAATATTATGCGTGCTTGTTGCACGAATAGAACAATCACACCTCTGTAGTGAAGAGTTGGCTAAAAAAAAAGAGTTGTCTCAAAAAATAGTGAATGATAATAGTAAATTTATTTCACAATTTTATGTTTTCAAATGTAATAAATAAAATATTGGGTAAGGAAATGAAAATGAAAAATATATTATTAAATTGCATAATGTTTTTACAAATGAACCTAACTTATTGCCGATGTGGGCAATTACTTCTATTGTGTCCTTCATTCCTACAATAAGAACATTTTTTGGTTTGTTGATTGGTTCATCCATTTCATTATGGATTCGTGCAGTTGTTGGTCTTCCATATGTTTTATGTCTCATATGAAGATCTGGAATGAAATTTGGTTCACTATAAGTAGACCACTATTCCTCATTCTGTAGTGGATGAAACGATATCTAATAACCCTTGTAAATATTCCGGAGATTATAAATTGGATCAACAAATATCGATAAATTGAAGTGACAATAGGAACAAACTAAAATGACATGAGGACAAGGTAGTTTGAGAGCTTGAAACTCCCCACAGTCACACCATCGTTCATTCAATTTCACTTTAAAGGACATAGGTCGGCGTCGAAGATGGAGAGAGGCGATCTCCTGAACATCAAATTTTGTATTATCTTGATTAAATCTCTGGACATGACATGTGGAAGATTGTTATTGATTTTTCCTCAGTGAAGCAACAATATCTTCAGGAAATTGATGATCACTTGCTATCATAAATGCTACCTTGGTACCTCACTCAACAAACCATGAATTTGTTTTTTGAAAGGTTGTCTTAACAAGAGCCCAAATGGGTAAGGAACATGCTCCCTTCAAGATAGAATTCATGCATTCAGCTAGATTAGTTGTCATATGGCTATACTGTTTACAGCCGTCATAAGCTTGAGTCCACTTTTCTAGTGGTATGCAATCTATCCACGAAGTTGCCTGACAGAATTATGCTCGCAATGCAGATAACTTGGCTTGAAGTTTGGGTTGTTTCATTTCATAACCTGACATATAATTCGGTACTTAAATTACAAAAATCAATAAAATTAGGTCATACATGTATAAAAAGGAAGTGAAGGGATATACATACCCATATTAATTAGTTGTCTTTTAAACTCTGCATTTTAAAACTTCTTATTGAAGTTTGATGCAATGTGGAGGATGGAAAACACTGATTGCAACTCATGTGCTTCCCAAGCAATCTCTAGAGATTGCAATGCTGATAGTATGGTTGAGCCTTTGTCAATTATGAGGCAGACATTTGGTTGGGGTGTGACATGTGCATGCAATAACTGAAAGAACCATATCATGGCCTCCTTTGTTTCTTCTTCAACAATTGCGAAAGCCAATGAAAATATGCTGCGGTTCCCATTTTGACTAATTGCGGTTGACAAAGTTCCATGATATTTGCTAGTTAAAAAGGTTCCATTAACTTGGACAATGGGCTTGCAATAATTAAACCAGCAATACAAGATTTAAAAGCCCAGAAGACACGTTCTAATATGTAACAAGAGTTGTCTTGTAGACCATTAACAACAACCAATCGAGTGATATACTATACAATTGTTCCTGGAAGACTTTGTTATAAAGCTTGAAACTATATGGGAAGATAATTATATGAGTCTTCCCAGTCACCGAAGGTAAGAGCCTTTTGCTTTGCTATCCAAGCTTTTCTGTACATGACACTATAACCATACCGATTTTTGATTCCTACAATCAAACTTTTCACTAGGATTAAGAGATTTGTCCTTATGGAATTGACCACGATTGATGCAATTTGGTGTGAATCGAGGTTGACATAATCGTGTGACATTACAGTTGAGAGACAACTGTGAGGTGCTTCAATTCGTTTGATCAGCCATTGGTCTCTAATTTTAGACTAAGATGCTCGAAGTCGTCATTGATAACTGTTGTTATAGTGAATGTATCTAACAAGATATCTGTCTGTGTTTGATTTGACATCCACAAATTTGTACCCTTGCTGAATGTGGAACTGTTTGATTGCAAATACGTTGAGTCATTGGAATTGAAACACATGTGCTTCTCAAACTCATATTACATATTTGTTGTTGTGGTATTGAACTAATATGGATGAATTGTGTTTACAGGCACATCATCTTCCATGACCATGACATCAGGATCTTCAATCTTTGAGCTGAAATCAATTATGATGTCTCAGATAATTGATTCTTTCTTTGACATTCTAGAACTGTCAACACCGTAAAAATGATCCATAAAATTTGTGATGGAGAAAGTATTCACTACAAGAAAAAACTAATTTTCCTACGGATATTTACCCACCAAATTATTTTGGTATGTAAAATTTATTTTACCAACTGAATTGTCCGTAGGTAACGTTATCAGAGACAAAAATAAATGAGAAGCGCGGAAGCTAATTGAGAAGAAACATTACCCACGGAGAGAGATTGGTGGGAAATAAAAAGCAATGGGTAATATTAAAATATCCATAAGTAAAATTAAAATAATATTATAAAAAATTTAAAAATCTTAATACTTTGTTTCTGATGTTCACACTCTCACATGAATCTCGTAAGCTTCTCTTTTCCCCAATATCAAACAAGTTTCCAAATTTCCATTGATTTTGAAATTAAAAATCTTGAATAGGTCTTCCAATATCCAGAAATTTCCATTGATTTCCAAATCAAAAGCAGAATCTTGCATTGCTTCCTCAATATCAAACCCTAGTTCTCATTGAGCATTTGTTTTTCTTTACTTTCGAAGACATTTGGAGCTAACCCTATCGTTGAAGGTGGTATTGACATTCGGTGATTTTAGGTTTTCGTTTTTCTTCATCTTTCTCTTTTCGTCATGAGCTTACCGGCGACAAGTTCACTCTCAGGTTGGCGTCATCAGTGATTGAACATGAAGTTACAAATATGAAAAGGGAGAAGAAAAATAAAAGAAAGATTGGGTCATTATGTATTTAGGGTTTTATTTTTGTTGCAGGTGTTACATTATCCTTTATTTTTGTTTGAGTAATTTAGGAACATGAATCCAGGACTGACATTTTATTGTAGTTTTAAAATTGCAGGATGTTGCTTTGAAGGTTTCAAAGAATTTGGGAATTTTATCACATCTATATATATATATATATATCATTACTTCTTCCTGTTTCTTTTGTTTCATTTTTGCTCCCAAACCAGCACAAAGTTAGATCTCTCTCCCTTTTCTCTATGCCATTCCCCACAGCTGGGAAGGGTGTTTTGGAACCAGAGTTTGACCGGTGGGGTGATAATTTATCACTAAGTCGCTAGCTTTTTCAGGATGGGTAAGTGCAAGGGTTGTGGAAAGCTAGGAAGAATGGGGCCAACAAATGGGTCTATGAGTGCTTATGAATTTTTTTTATGTTGTCTCTTTTTGGGATTGTATATTTCGCAAATACTCCTATAGAGCTGAGAGGGTGTACTGGTTAGTAGGCAGAAGATAACCTTAGTACCAATCTTGATACTTCAACTAAATAAAGTATAGTAGCATAACTGTTTAGGGGAAGAGGAGGGAAATTATATGCAGAAAAATGTATACAACTCTGAAGAGATTCTCTTGAAGGATAGGAGTTCACCAAAGTTTTTTTGAGTATTTATATAGATGAGAGTTCTACGGATAACATGGCATGGCATGTAATAAAGGGCAACATGTTGGAAAGGCAAAAGGGAAGCTAGTGAAAGATGAGTTGGATCGTCTTAAACAGGCTTAAAAGAAAAAGAGGCGCTTGGAAAAAGCTTTAGTTGCTTCTGCTACCATCATTTCTGAACTTGAGAAAAAGAAGCAGAAAAAGAAAGAGGAGTAACAAAGACTTGATGAAGAGGGTGCTGCAATTGTTAAAGCTGTGGATTTGCATGTTTTACTCGGTGAAGATTTAGACGATACCTGTAAGGTAGCTGTAAATGACACTGGATGCAAGAGTTGGAATTATAGTCATAAACTTGAGCTCTTCACGGGTGGAAAAAGAGCTTGTTTTCCTGATCTAGATTGTAGTGGTACATGGTCTGTTTCCTTTGAAAATGACAAGCGGTCTTTCACATACGGGCCTCTTGAGAAGAATGTGTATGAACCCTTGTATGAAGAAGTGGGGTAGGGCTCTACTGGATTCTCTATTGATTATACAGTAGCACAAGTTGTTAAATCATTCCAGATTTCAATGGATGCAAATGAAGCAAGAATTCTCTTCTAATGGTAAAGCTGAAATCGCATTGTTTGTGCCATTGTTGGTGCTGGATGAAATCTTTTCTGACACTTTACTGCATATTGTCTTTTGTACATCATCATACAATTTGTGCTTGTCAACTACATTCTGTTTCAGTTGTGACTGAACTGCTCTATGTCTATATTTTCTTATGATTTTAATTAACTGCGTGCATAGCTGCTAATATTCCAAAAAAAAAATTGTGACAAGTTGAATTTGTTTAGAATTGAATATCATAGTGGTGAAGTTGCAGATGTAGAGGATCAATTTGATATTTTGATTGATCATCAAGGCATCTTTTCAGTTGAAAAGTTACTGAATATTTTCTCTCCCGTTTTCTTGTTGTGCTTGCATGTCTTCATCTATATAAACTAGTGTGAAATTTATCAAATATGTTTTGAATAATCGCTAGGTTTTTCTAAACTTGGTGTAATTATCACTCAAAAAGGAAGACGCCATGGCAATTTTGCAAGGACAACTCCAGGCAAGGACAATTTCACTAATTTTACTGGTTTCATTACTCTCCAAAGTTTGCTTTAATTTTGTCCTATGTTTCCTTTAATGACATTTTTAATACTTCTCATTATACTTCTGCTCATAAATTTCTTACATTATGCGTAGCTTGGACCATCAAACAATAACTTGCAAAGACATTATGATTGGACATGGCCAATTTGGTGCAAATGTTGCACACCTTTTTAAATTATTGTGGTATAATTATTAATTTAAACCTCGCTACAAACTTCTCCACCTATATGTCAAAATATTATTAGTTAAAGACCTCAACAGTTATTATACTCGGAGGGTGCTTGTAACATTCTTATTCAAGACAAAAATTGAATTCACTTATTTCAGATAATGATAGAATGAATACTTATGCATGTGTAGTATGCTAACATGTATTGGATATATAAAAGTAATATAAAATCATTCACATTCTTCACTTAATAACTTAAATTTGTTTTATTGGTTCATTACATTATTGTTTTAAACAATATATTGAAAGCACATTAAAATCTTTTGTACGTTATAAAATGCACATTAAGAATGAGGTATGTGAATCCTTTCTGGTGATATATGTACATATATGTATATATGTATATATTTGGACTCTAATATAATTTTTGTATTCACAGTTTGTTTTCTAGTATTTTAAGTTTTTGTATTTTACAAAATTGAAAACTTTTGATCAAAATTTTTTCCTTTAATACGTGAGCTCTGGATTGCAAGTAAGGAATCGAGGAAGTAAATCAAGAAATTGTATGAATATCTACAGCATAGATATTAAGATCATATCAAAATGATACAAGTCCTACTGAGAAGCCTATCTCCATTCCCCAAACACACTCCTTTGACCATAGAATGAATTAGACCTATACCATGACATTGTCTAGTGGCGATTGTATATATGTCATATAAACTATTTCTTGTTTTTTGTCTGTCATAAGCTCAATCCCAGTATTTAATTTTGGTCTTGAAGAAATTATTGCTTGATGAAGTTATAGTGTAAATTCCCTTTCTTGGGTTAAGAGTGCAATCGTGGGAACAATGGTTATTAATTTTGTCTTCTGAACGATATGCCTTTTTGGTTGGAGAATGATTTCATATTTTGATTATAATTTATTGTTTAGACTTATGAGCTCATCTTAAAATGTCATTGTATATAATTAGGATTTTAATATTGTTAGAATTTAAGAAAATAAATAATTTTTATTATAAAAATCATTAATAAGACTAATAGCTTTCAAGTTTTAGAAAAAAAAAACATTAAAAGAATTAATGGATAATATTTACTGAATGGAGCTGGTGAGAAATACCTATTGGAGTTGGTGGATATTACTCACGGACTGGAGTTGGTGGGTATTACCTACGGACTAGAGTTGGTTGATATTACGTACGGACTGCAATTGGTGGGTATTATCCACGACTTTAATTACTCACGAACTCAATATTTGTAGGTAAATTACCTACGCCCAGATTACCTACGAATTTTTATCCGTAGGTAATATGTGGGTAATATTGATTTACCCACAAATTTTTGCTATTACCTACGGATTTCAATGGTGGGTAAAATCGTTTTTTTTTGTAGTGATTTCAGTAAGAATACTTTTATATGGAATGGAAAGGAATAAAATGTTATCTGAAATGATTTAAACGAGCACTATAGTGACATGAATGAGCACTATGATTTTGTTGATGCACTTATGTATGGTATAAATTTAGGGTACGAAAGAAAATTAAAAAAAAATAAATTGGACAGAAGTCGTGACACACGACTCCTTCGTCCAAAATTGCATTGAAGTCGTGGCACATGTACACGACTTTTAATGAACCCCTTTTGCCTCTCTTTTCTTCTTCACACGGTCGTGGGTCCCTACGTTGACTCCCATTCACAGTGTCACTCAATTGTGAATCTCACGCGTGCTTTTGCAAGTTAATTGTTCATAAATTTTTGGCATTGGACTGTGTAGCAGAGTGCTAGGCAGTAGCAGTAGCATGATTGTGAATAGTAAGTAGTGAATTATGAATCCAGGTACACTTATTTCACTAATACATTTTGGCTTCATCGGTGCATTATTTGAATTCAAACTTCAGTGCATGTTTTTTAATTCAATTCAAATGCAAAGCTTCTTTATTTAAATCACTTAAGGGATTCTCCTTCACTTCACATTTCTATTCACGGTTCCATCACTTCATCCTTCTCATTCACGATTTCAGCATTCGAAGGTTCCAGTGCACTTGACGTTTCACTTCACGATTCACTTCACCGTTCTTCAGAGCATCTTGACCAGTTCAGTTCTTCAGAGCATCTTGACTAGTTTAGTTCTTCAGAGCATATTCACTAGTTCAGTTCTTCAGAACATCTTCACCAATTCAAGTTACATTTGTGATTAATATGTATCATCTCTAAGGTGAGGTTCAAAATTTTCATTGAATGTATCTGCATAGGTTATTGTGATATCATTATAACTGTGTTGAATCTATTGGACGTGGAGAGTGTTGAACCTTGGTGTGGATAAATTGTTCCATAGTTGTTTAGAAACTAATTTTGTCCATAATTAATTTAAAAGAATTATTAATCATAAATGATTGTATTTATTACAGGATCTTAAACAGACCTAAATTAGAAGGTTAAAAGCCTCTTTAAATGCACTGTGCTTTCAGTTATTTTTTTAATATGATTAATTTTTTATTTGAATAATTTGTTATACTGTATTTGAAAACTTGTTGGGATTAAAAGAAGTAAAGAATAAACTTGTTGGGAAGAGTCTCATAGACTTTGGGATGAATTGTTGCTTGAGTTAATGATGGTAAAGACAGTGATGTAGTTTGTGTTTACTATTTTTGGTGAAGTAAGAACCATGTTGTTTGTGAGAGTGAGAGTGTGATGGGTGATGAGGATGAAACGTGGGTGTCGTCTTTTTGTTCCATCTTTCTTTCACGTTATTGCTCCTTTTTTCCATCAAATTAAAAACTACCTTTTTTATATTAATGTTAAAAGAAGTAAAGAATGAATTTTAATTTAACAATTTTAATTCAATATAAACATTACTTAGAAAAACAAATTTTAAAATTTATTATTAAGTGATTATATTTTTAAGAAATTATCAAACAATTTTGTTGATTATATTCCATAATTATTATTTTTCTTTTTGTTTCTGTTACTACATTTCAAAAAATAAAATGTATACATACATTTGAAAATTCTATTTATGTTAATTAAAATGAAAGACCTACTTTTTTGTTTTTTAATATAATATATTTAAAAACAAAAAATAAATTAATCAAGTAACAACATTACCTGTTACCAACAAATATTAGTGTTATTAATTTACAATTTAATTAATTGATTTCATAATTTAATTTTTATTTTGTAAATTTGTTATTTAATGAAATATTTTTTTAATTAATTTTATTAATCATTTAATCAAAACGTGTATTTTTTATTCTGTGTATGCATGCAACCGTCCATTTAATCCAAATGGACCACTATTGTCAACACCCAATTTCGTCCGAATAAAAATGTTTCTAATAATTTCAAAAAAAAATTAATCATTTAGTAAACTTTGATTTTTGTTTGTATTCTCTCTTATTTTTTAAAAAATGATGAAAAATGTATTTATTTTATTGTCTTTCTCTATTTATTTTCATTTTTCTTTTAAAATAAAAATAACGAAATACAAAAAAATTGTTGTCTGGTCAAGGCTACCACCTTTTGGGTCAGCTCTCTCCTCTTTTCACACCCCCTTTTACTCCTATAAGCACCTCCAAATCATTTCATGACCCCTCGTACACTGCTCCACCATTCTCACTTAGAAAAAGCTGTTGTTTCTCCTGCAACGGGCATAACTGCACCATACACCATGCAAAAGTGCTTTTTGGTCCCCCTGCAAAAAATGATCCCAAGGTCTAAAAGGCGGGGAATGTCCCCTGATAAATGAAAAAAGCATGTTGCCTCCCACTTGTTTTTTCGGATATAGGGAAAGGGCACAAGCTCAGAACACAGGAGAAATATATTAGGAGAAGAGAGAAGAGAATCACAAGAAATTGCAAGAAAACAGAGTATCAGAATCAACAAATTACAAGAGAAAAGAAACAAGTATGAATTGGATGATCTGATGTTGTATGCTATTTTTTGTTTTGATGAATCTCCACGAATGTCATATTTTGTTTATTTTGCTGCCTCATTTTGGTTTATGCATCCACGTATCCATCTAACTCTTCTTCACGTAAATCCCCCTGCATTTCTCTGCATAAAACAAACCCAACACCCTCGCCACACCATCCATATCACTACCATCGGTGGCCATCGTAAGCCTCACAAACCCTCTTAATTGCCGCCATCATCTCCATTACACCCTTAAGCCTTAATACCTCACCATATCCCCATTGTGTAACATTATATGCGAAGACGGCTCCTTCACCTTAACCACGCTCCTTCCCTCCTCTTCACCATGCCACCAACAACCAAAATAAACCTAGCCACAGACCAAACACACCCTACCCCCTATGCGAAGAACGAAGCCACCATTTACACCCTTATCACTTCACAAGCCTCTGTCTTAGCTTCTCATCCACTCCAAACAACCTCCCAAACCTCCTCCACCAAAACCGACAACCACCCTCTTCTCTCTCTCCTGCCAGCAATCTCCTCTCGACTCCTCCAGATAAAAATCACTCTACCACATTCTCCACTCTCTCAACCCCACCATTCCCTGGCGCACCCTCTACCCCGACAACCTCTGTCTCTCCGCCCCACACGGCGTCGTTTGCGACTACCCATGCACCTCCAAATTTGCATAGCAACCCCCACTACCTCCATTTACAAGCCTACACCGGGACCCACCAGGGTCTGAGTGCCCCTCTATGCTGATGGCCCCTCCATCACCGTCGTCAGCATCACCTGCGCCTCCCGTTGTCGTCACAAAACCCTTCACCAAATCACATCCCCCATCTTTGGTTGGTCACTGCCATCGCGGCTGCCGTCACCGGCTAGCCATCATCGTCATGTCTGCCCATCTAGCCAAGCGACAACCTCCCTAAGGGTTACCACTTCAAGAGTGGTACCATACCCTTGTACCCTCACCTTTGCCATCTAACCCTAATTCAAATTTAGAGTAACACTTTGAGTGGAATGGGTTTGGGCCATTTGAGTGCCTATCTTTAAAAAATAATAATAACAACAATAATGAAAGAGAGGGCAGCGTGAATAGGCAAGAAAAGGGGTTGGAAGTGTTTGAAATTCAGAGTGTCATATGCATAACAATTGGGCTGGAAGTTTTGGACAAATATTTTATACCCCCTCTCTCTTTATTTTTGCATGTTTAGCATCTTGGTGTGTTTCGTCAGCCCACCACCATTTCTTTCTTTTACATTGATACATACACCACATGCATGCCGCCATTTCTTTTACGTAATTTCCTTCCATTGTCTCATCTTTTCAAATATGAATTTTATACTAAAGTTTAAAAAAAATATATATTTTTCTCGTGCCTCGTTTTGAAATATTTTTCAACTAAATTCCTAAATAGTTGTTTGCGTTATGCAAGATTTAATTCAAAAATTTTTAATTTCATTTGAAATATCAAAGGGCCATACGTGTCAAGCTGTCATAATCGGGGCCACGACGGGGACGGCGAATAAAAAATAATTTTCATTTAATTTTCAAAACAGAGGAGTCACCACTATAGTTTATTAGGAAAAACTATGGAAACCCAAAAACAAGATAAGACAAGTTTGCGAAAACGGATTTCGAGTCCGAGAGTCGGTTACGTGTGAGGAAGGTGTTAGCACCCCCACAACGCCCGTCCTAAGACGGTACCTTTAATTAAATAAGTAGTCTGAGTGTGATTTTTTAAAACACTTATTTTTCCAAGAAAGAGATTAAGATAAAACAAACAATACTTTTTTGGTTTTAGGGAG
>Ga0123340_1005244_pt1 | contig 12311 bp, 5 predicted proteins | sample SirMexnodulemix_FD_89961 | JGI IMG/M metagenome (GOLD analysis project Ga0123340, IMG submission 89961) | Root nodule microbial communities of legume samples collected from Mexico - Siratro Mexico nodule mix | ecosystem: Host-associated > Plants > Roots > Nodule | place: Mexico: Nepantla... | reverse complement strand
TGGACAATAATAACTTTCAAAAAGTAAAGAAAAATCAAATAAATAAATGGGAGCAAAATAGTCATTTTCATACTACCCTCACAAATCCTACACTTTTTCTCAATTTTACATGCAATTTTCTCTTTCCAAGCTTTCTTCCCAAATATACTCAAATCACCTATACCAAATTTCAAAATCATCACAAATACACTAAAAAAAAAATTTAATAGTAAATTTTCTATACCAACCACACCATAAAAATAATAACCTTTTGTGTATAATCAATATTTATAAATGTTTTGAGACCATGTAACCAAGTACAAGAAAAGTTTATATTTAATTCTTCACATATAAACACAAGTAAGTAAAATGAAGAGACAAGATAATACTGTATAGTGATATTAAAGCATATTAGCTTGAAATTGTGATAATACTACACAATATTGAGATTAAACTAAATTGGTCTAACATATTAGGAGGAATATACATAGACGTAGGACTGAAAATTGCAAATTTTGTAATTTATAGCCTCAGCATGTAATGCATTGGTTAACAAAGATAAATAGTTTGTTCTAATTATTAGTTTAAGGGTCTGGTTTATGTAATGGATTACGTAATGAGGATTTTTGGGGTGTAGAATATATGAATGTTTTGACAGAATTTTTTTAAAATCTTGTAACTTAGCACTTACACTATTTGTATAAGGTTTGAAATATTTATTTCTGCTAAATAGAAACTCAAACAAAAATTATAAAAATTTTAACATAAAAAATTAAATAAAATTCATTTAAAAATACTTAAATCTATGAAGAACTTTAAATTTAATTAATTTTTTTTATAATAAATGCATGCTTAAAAGAATATTTATTAATATTTTTCTAATTTGTAACCTAAGTAAATAGGTTCCACTCATAACTAATTTTATGAATAATAATTTTTATCAATTATAAAATGCATTTAAAAAATATTTTATAAAATGTGTTGTTAAAAAGGCCGAATTCTATGCCGGGAGAAGTAACTTTAATCCCACCATAACTTTAGGCGTCGAATCATTTTCATACCCCACACCTATTAAAAAAATCACCACCTACTTAAGGACCTCTGAATGCTCTTGTTTATAACAACATTGAATGGTTTCACCAACTCTTCTTGAATTTTGATGACTTCATATATTTTAAGATTTAAGTTTTCTTTGCATAACAAGTTTGTTTTACCAGGTATAGAAAACGAAGTGTCTTATTTTTAGAAAGTATTTTAACTTATTACATCAGGATATTAATGTTTATTATTTATATAATTTATAATAATAAATAATGTTTTTTTAATATAAAAGTTATATTTTGATTACATATCAAACTGTCATCTTTTCCACCATCTTTATATTTCATTTTTTAAACCGCTTCTCACATTCAATCTCCTATCCTTTATCTGTATTTATAAATTAAATTTTCAATTATTTTAAAAATAAATTATTATGTGAGAATTTTTTTACTAGGTTTGAAATGATGTATGAAATGTACCATAAAATTGGAAAAGAGAAGAGAAAATAAAATATTGGAAATCTCTAATTGAGAAGAGAAAAATGGAACCCTTATTTTCCTATTTTACTTAATATATTATATGAAAAATAATTAAAAGTATGAATTTATGTGTAAGATATATTACATGAATGAGTAATAACAATGTAAAATTTATGTAAAAATATTTAGTGTCCAAAAGAGATATAAATTAAAGTCACAATCCCATAAACACAAACAAAATATTAATTTGTTAATACTTTATCAAGCTTAAGTTTAAAAAATCAATCACTTTGAATTTGGCACGAAGACAAAAAAATGGTTAAAAGTGTCTCAAATAAATTAATTTAGTTTTATTTAATTGAATTTGAAATCAAGAAAAAAGAGTGAACTTGTAGAACAACATAAGAGACTATTCTTTATTTGAAATTGGTATAAGACAATATAAGTATTTTATTTAATTTAGTTTTATTTTAATTGAATTTGAAGTTAAACTCAATCAAAAAAGAGGAGTGACCATGCAAAACAACATAAGAGACTTTTAAAATAAGTGCACAATAGAAAAATGACTCTTCATTTGAATTGAGTTAAAACATAAGCCACAAGGTCAGAATTTAATTATATTAATTTTGAATAAAATTAGGTGCATTTAAAAAGGTAAACAAGTAAAAAAAATGAATCATACTCTTTTAGAATATTATTCTACAATTGGTACTATCTTGCTATACAATAATCTTGCAATAATCCTACTTAAAATTTGAAATCACATAAATTATGTAAAATCTTACAATTTTACAAATAAACCCTCTATTTTAACTATCATACTCAAAGTCTGTACCATTCAAGCAAATTTATACATATATAAATAAGTGAATATAATGTGTGAAGTATAGATGGTTTCAGTATAAAACTAAGAACTGGTATCATAAATCATAACAACATTGAAATGCAAACTGGTTTATGATAAGGGTTAAAATATTATTCTTGAATAATTATTACTTTTTAGAAAATAATAAATTGAGAAAGAAATTCCTCTAATGCCAAATGATTACTATCTCAATTTTAATATTAACATGTGAAATTGTAAGAACCCACATAACAAATCGAGTGCCCATTTCTAGGTGTCATGTGAGTAGTCAAGAATTTATCCATTTCATACCTCATCAAGGCTTAACAACATGCATATTTTAAAAACAATTCAATAGCAGTTAAATATTGCTAAAAGTAATTGATATTTTTTGGTTCATAAAAAAGTAATTAATATTGATAAGAGGTAAAAAGTAATTAAGTAGATACCAGAATATTATAGAGCAAGAAAGTTTTCACAGAATGTAATAGTAGATTTTGAACAGATTTTTTTGTCGGGATATCTTGATGTTATATCATCAAAAGAGAGGGTAATAATCTATGTGCCGACTCTATTTTTTTTTTTTTTTCTTTCTAATTGCACTTTCATTCCACTGCTTATGTACAGTTCATACTGTAGTAAATGGATTGGGAATACCTCATTATTCTTTTTGTTAATAAAAAACTTGATAAGAGGTAAAATATTTTTTGCGAACCTAATTTATTATTAAAATCAGTCTTTTATATTGTATAGAAAATTCAAATATAGTAATCCCAAATTACACTTGCCCAGAAACTGGTATCCCTCTTAAATACATGAGAATAGGGTAGTCAAATACGGCGTCAGAGAATTCAGAGGGCTTCATATAAGATACCACCTATTGCGATGCAACATTTAATTACCTCAACCGTGGAAACAACTTCACCTTAATATAGGTAGGTTTCTTTAACGGAAAATTTTAAGTCATTTGCACCACACTTCGTTTGACAGTGAGCGAAGTCAGTGCATCATACTTGCAAATGATTATTATCTGAAAGAATTTTCAGCTACAGATATTTAATCCCTAGTTTCTTTAATAGTTCATCAAAAATGTTTTGCATAAACATATCTTAGATTATGCACTATATCCTACCTCATGATGGCAATTTGAACCATGTATACTTTGTAGGGATTGAATCGTTCGAGACATGAAGTATGATGGAAAAAAATGTAATTGTGCCTGTTTATTTTAAACTTTGATCGAATTAACTTTTAACCATTGAATATAATTAAAGTGTTCGGTTAAGTAGTTATAATCATAAATTTATAGTAAAATGTATACGTAAAATGAGTAAAACTGCGATGACAAATATGGCCGACAACGTTAAAAGAACACTCGGAAAAGAGACGAAAATTGCTTCAGTTTACAATACAATAGAAAAAGTCAACATAATACAAAGTTTGCTTAGGCCTACAAATACAACACTAAAATAAATAGCGAACATGAAAATTAGCAGTTATTCTAAGTTAAAATATTAAAAGCCGGATGGAACTATTTTAGTTTTCATCAGTGAAAGTCAATACCCGAACCTAAGATTCTTCAAAGTTCTAACATTGAAATGATTCTCCTTGGTGCGTTCATTGACTTCTTTCCCTCTTTTGAAAACGAAATAGGCACCACTCTGAGCTTGTTACTTTCATCTCTACTACCTTTGTTCTCACTGCAAAAAGGAAACCAGTAACTTTCAGAATATGAACATCACTCCTACTAAAACTTCCAAACGGTTAATTTGATTACCATATGAAGGTTCTGAAATTAGGTGTTGTCACGTATCACTGCAACCTTGATCCTTTCAACTGTGCACTTAATTAGACTGTTAACAGTAGCCACTGAACCCAAAGATAGTTTTGCTGTTGGGGCTGAATCAACTAAGATTTGGAAGGCAACTGTGAGTAGAGAACCTCCAGATCCAACATCAAGTATTGACCCCCTGTTCATTCCAGGCCCATCTGGAAGAATAGCAAAACCTGAGGGAAGCAGGGCCACATAATCTGGATCCCCTCCACCCAAGACTACATTCATAGCAACAATATCCACAGGAGCATAAACTACATATGACCCAGTAGAATCAGTGCAACTCTCTTGAAGTATCAGCATATTACTTTGGCTCGAATTTGCACTCTACAGCATATATATGAGAAAGTGTTAGGTTATATCTTATGGGTCATGAGATTTACGCCAAAAGGTTCCTGATTTGAATGCTATAGCAGCAGCAACTTACATTGACTCTAAGCAGGGACACACAGTTGCCAGGATCACGGCCATTTGCTATGTGTGCCAATTCTTGAACTAGACCCCCGTTCGAGAGAATGTCCCACTGTGAATGTAACCAATTGAATGTATCAGCTTCAAGGATGAATATATATAATTATATATATACCTAGTGTCCCATTGTAAGTACTTAAATATTATGCACACCTCATTTCTTGAGTTTTCATCACGTAGGAAATCAAAAACCCTCTTTGGAGGAACTGGGAGCCAGAAAGAAGTGGCAGCACTTAGCACTATACCGGGGGGTCTCCCAGGTTCATCAGTGCTCTTTCTAGTCATGACCCTTACGTCATCACATCCAGTAGCGGATAGTGTTGTCCAAGCATGTGCAGTAGAAGCACCTACACCAGTACAGTAGCTAATCACCATTCTCTCTGCCAGCTTCAGCATACTTTTCCTTCCCTCAGCGCTGGTTATCACTGCATATTTTAGTATATTAGTGCTTATATTAACAAACAGACCTTATAATACGATCTTAAAATAAGTGTTATTGAAGGGGCTTAAAAAATCAAGTTGATAAACATACCACAGAGGTTCCCTGCTGGTATGTTGTTGGCCATTGAACTGGCAAGACGTTCGCACTGTCTGTCTAGTGTAGCCACCCAGCGTTTAGCTCCAAAGGCGAGACCGGAATTGACTAGAGTTTTATATATGCTATGCACCGCCCTATCATCCACTTCTACATGTTCGATCCATGTAACCTGATATATCAGAAAGCAGCAACTGATTAAATTATAATTCTGTTTTCTTGGAACGTTGCCTTGATATTATAAACAGTGGAAACATAAAACTATTGATGAAAATGTATTTGTCACCTTGGAGTACCCATTTGGCAGTTCTTGAATCAAACAGCCAGAGGGCCTTCTCCGGCTTCTTGAGATCGTACTGGGTCGCAGATTATCCAAGGAAATATCCACCACCGCCCATATCCCATCTGGTTGCTGCTTACAGTACCTTACGAAATAGTTCTCACGAGTAGGAACAAGCGGTGAAGGGACTTGGAACTCGGCTGACATCTAGAACATTAAAGAGAAACACATTATTAGGCCGAATGATGGGTACTCGTCCATGGTCTCAATATATGTATTTTTTTTATGAATCAATCAGAAATAAGGTTGTTTGTTAACTATACAAGTAGATGCTGCAGAAGAAAGATACAGAAAAGGTAGTAAGATGAGTACCACTTGCAAGGCTCCGTTGTAGTTTCCTGCTACTCCAGTTGAAAGGACTTCAAGGGTCAATGCTCTCGAGACAATACCGCAAAACATAGTAGACCATTGGTTCTGAAACCGGCAACAATCAATGTCATTGTCAAGTGTAAACTCAGAAAATTATAATATACATGACCAGAATACTGATTGTAAGGAGCTTTGTTTAACTATCACTCACCACATCCATAAGGATATCAATGAGGTTAATGTGATTCATGATGACCACCACAGATTCCCTTGAAGCTTCAGATCTCAGGCCCAAAGGTTTGGGACCCAAACTTCTACTGGGGAAAGTCCTCAAATAGTCTTCTTCATTTAGAATCTCAGAGTTGTGGTTGCCGGGGACCCATAATGAGTCTCCAGCCTGAGCTAGTCTTGTGAGTTCCTCCATAGCTGCAACAGCAAGCTCCACGATCATGGGCTTGTCAGCATCAGCTGGAGCTGGGAGTGACCTAAAAAGGTCACTACCACCATACATTTCTCCTACCGTGCCTGACTGTGCTCCATAGTTACCGACAGGCATGTGGTTGTTTTTGAGAGATGAAAGGTTGGAGTACGAAGATGTCACGGGCTTTCCAACATACTTGGCCGCAATTCCTGAAATCCTATCAATCTGAACATTTTTTTTTTCATGCAAAAGAAACTTAGTTATACAACCAAGAAGAAAAGGAATAACATTAATAATCTTTTACATTATGCACCTCTTCTCTTAACCGAGCATTCTCAATCCTCAAGTGCTGCTCGTCGAAGGACATTTCGCCAAGGGCAGCTGGGCCTCCACAGTTGGGGCATGTAGCATTGGTTAGGGCCTCCTTGTACCTGTTGTTCTCAGCGCGAAGCTTTTCATTTTCGGCCTTCAGAATAGAATTTTCATGTCGTTCATGCTGAGTCTACACGGCCAAGAAGAGTGTTACAACTGGAATCTCATTCATGGAAAAGGTTCATCAATCTAATACAACCAACGTAAAGGTATATGTCGTTTAGAGGCTCTCTCTCTCTTTGACTTACCTTTATCTGGGTGCGCTTGTTTTGGAACCAAAACTTGACTTGCAAAGGCTCCAACCCCAAATCCCGGCTCAGCTCTTTTCTTTGCTTGTCATCTGGGTGAGGACACTGCTTGAAGAAGCTGATAAAAGTGAAAAAAAATAAAAAAATACCAAGTAAGCAAACATATATGATGTTATCATGAGATATAAAGAGTGATACTTTAAATATAAGGGTGATTACGCTTCCATTTCTTCTATTTGGCGCTGCGTGTGGCGACGGTAACCCTTCTTTCTGGGTCTTGGGTTGGGGTCTTGGTCGTCACCGGAAGGAGCGTCCATGTCAGTGCCAGACTTGGTCTCATATTCATCATCTCTGGGCTTTCCCAAGTCAGTCTCAGAGAAAGTAGCTTTGTGGGGTGACATATCAAGCATGTGAGGGTGAGAATCAAACATGTTTGTGTGAAACATTGACTTAAATCCTCAAGTTAAGGAGCCACCACCTTCTTCTCTTGTCTGCCAACACAGGAATTCAAAAACATTTAACACCAGCAAGGGGAACAAAGATGTCGAGAGCGAGAAGTTGTGTACAGTTTGTGTACCCCTTAGAATATATTTTATAAAGAAGTTCAATATATAAAAGCTTAATACATTAAATGTTCATAACTAGGTAAGGTAAATATTTAATATTTTTGGTATAATAAATGAGCAATGCTATTTATTTTAAATTATAATAATATAAAATGTATTAAAAAAATAAAGACATTTCATATCTCAAATAAAAAAAATACAAATACCAATTTGTCAGTTGTCCATATATATGGCCACTAAAATACCATAATTGTGAGAAGAGGTACTATTAGGGATGTTTAATGTTTAAGATTAGTTTATTAGTAATTTTTTTACTAAAAGAATATAAGATACAAATATTTTCATTTAATGCGTAAGTAATATTTCATGAATCCATAATTATAAAAAAATTGTTTTAATAACTTTTTTTGTTTCTATTCTTATAAGATTGTTTTCTAATTATTCTTTCTATTTTTTTTATCAAAATACCTTTAATTATTTCAGCCCCTAATTATTCTTTTTAATGCATTTTATATTACTTTTTGTTCGGAATTATCTCTTTCTCTCTCTCATGAAGTTAAAATTTGACTGCTATTATTCTTTCTCCATATATTAATTATTTAAAATTTAAAAAATATACAAACAATTTTTTTAAATGGTTAATTTTTTAATAAGACATGTTTAATATTCTCGTGTTGACGAGCATGTATTAGAGAAATTAATACATTAAGGGAACATGCTAAATGCTTATTGAGATTCTATCATATTCATCCCATTTCCTTCTGTGTGTTGTTTAGTCGTAGCACGAAAATAAAATTTTTAATTAATTAATTTTTATTTTTTTTTTGGAGATTCTCTTGTTATTTTCCAAAAGTTTAATGATTAAGAGAAAAAAAAATTACACCATCGATTTATAGAAAAAACATTATTTATGATAAATAGTAACCTACTATCATACGCAGACGACACAAGATGAAAAAGACTGGGTATTTAAGATGTCTTGGGAGTAGGTGCTCCCAGATACATCCTGCAATTCCTACTTCCCCCAAAGTCCTACATCTTCCGAAATTACAATGTTTACAATGTGCCATTAAGCACCTACTACCATTATATACAGTGACATGTGACTAAATAATCATGCATGAATACCCTATTTTTTTCATTTCTTAATTTCTTATTAATTAATTTATCCAAATAAATAATACATTTTTTTGAAGGTGATCGGGGGATTAAACCCCAACACACGAAGTAACCATTAAGATAGGAAAACCACACACACACATAACCCAAAATGGATAAACTCAAAAAATGAAGAAATAGTAAATAATTTGTGATTAAACTTATTCTTAACCTGTGATCAACTTTCATCATCCAGAGAAATTCATCAATTAATTGTTAATGGAGGAAGTGAAAAATATTTAATTATTCATTGATATTATACAACAATAATCAAAACGAAACAAAATAAAAAGTCATCATGATATGTGGCCTAAAAATATTAACAAAAGGGAATTATAAGTATTTTCTTTTTTGTAATAAAGGACAGGATTGTTAACATTTACTATTTTACATGTTAAAAGCTATTAAATTTATTACATTTATCCTTTTAGGTGACTGAAACCATTTAAGTAAATGTTCATTTAATGTGTTTAAACTTTTACACCAACACAAAAAATGGTTTTAACAAAATACGACGTATAAATAACCACTGCGTCTCTAAACTAAAACAACTCATTACAATTTTTGTAACATGGGAGAATTTGAATATTTTATAAAAGATCTAATGTTTATTGAATAAAAATACAAGGAATAATTTTCAAATTTCTTACAATACCTTCTTATTAATCTTCATAGTTGATAAAATGAAAATATACTGACTACGTACATTTGAAAATATGAAATCTATTGAGTTTTCTATTTAATGCTTTTACTTAAGCATATTAGAGCATCACAACGCCTAAGTGCTTAAAAGTTGCTGCTTTTAATTTTCTGTATCTTAACATGTTAGATCTAAGCACCTTCACTATCATCTAAACCAATAGTAACTTAATTTTTAATTAAAAAATGCTAACTTAATTTTAAAGTCTTATATTTAATCTTACATTAACAATTGAAACATTTTGAAATACCTAAAGTACTTCGATTTATTTTATTTTTTATGCATTTTTTTAAAAAAAACTTAACTATTAAAACATTTTCTCAATTACTTTTTCATTTAAAATACATATATATATATATATATATTTTTAGTTTGATAGCATTGTTTAACTTTAACCAACTTTTAACTGAGATAGTCCGCTTTTGGACGCGTTAAACTAAAATTCTAGCATAATTTTTTATTAAAAAAAAAAAAAAACTTATCCTTGGTGCTTGAATTGTGAAATTAGAGTACAGAACTATAATTTTAAGTTGAATTAGAAATTCATTTTTAGAAGTCATACCAATTAAAAGAAAAAGAGAATGGTAATTATGATAACGATAACAAGAATTCCTAATTACTTAGAATAGAATGAAGATGCAGTTACATTATTTACCAAGGTGTAATAAGTTAGATGTGTGAGTAGATAAAGAATTTGTAGAATAAAACTTATTAACTATTGTTGAATGATTTAACAGGAAAATATCTTTTGTTAAGGCTTGTTTAACCAAACATTTATTTATAATAAGTACAAATGAGGTGATTAAAGACTGTATCCTATAATTTATATCAAAATCTTAAATACTTTAGTCATTATGACAAATTCCCTGCATACATATATAGATCTAATCTATAGTAGAATACCTATTCCATGTTTTAGTGGTCGAATGAGAATAATCACCCAGTATTTCACTCCTAATACAACACAACCATCCCAACCCGTACCACAGCACAACCACTGTAAGTTTTTTAGTCAGAGATACAAACTTACAAGAAGGTACTAGTTTGGAACTGTTCAAAAATACTAGTTAAGGAAAAAAATATAAAATAAAACATTTATTAGAATATTTATTGTATAAAAATATAAAATATACTTAATATTAATAACTAATAACTTTATATAATAAAATCTACTTAATATTATTTAAATAGTACATTTTTCTAAATTATTTATTGAAATTTTTTGTAAATATCTTTAAGTAGACAGATATATTAATTAGGAACAGTGCTATTGGGTGAAAAAACAATGTTATATCTTCTTACAAATTCTTTTGCAGTAAAATGTTTAAAGTATTAAAAATATAAAAATTCATGTAATACTTTCCATAAAAAATAAGATTATTTGTAAGAGGGTTTATAATTATTCAGAGTAGTTAGAATTTTTTTTTAACACAAAATAAATGAGAATGCCAAAGAGATAGTTTTCTCTAATTATTTAGGTGAGTGAACATAAATAAATAGTATACAACCTTTTGCAATTAACCACCTTAAAAAAATTATTTTATTATTTTTAATAAAATCATGTTATAAAAAATATTTGTTTTTAAAAACTAAAAAACTGAGACTAACAGGTCATTTCTACCGCCCATTTCATGCCAATGTTGGGAGGAGAGGAGCTTTTTTTTCTCTTCTTCTGACCTCACAGAAGAAACTTTCTTTATTTTTCTCTCAAATAAATACTAAAAATTGATATTTTTTTTTTTAAATTCTATCTTCATCCTCTTCTACTTAAGTTCATTAAAACAAACAATGAGTAATAGAATGGAATTCCAACTTTGAAGAATAATAATAATACGACATATTCATAGTTTTAACATTACTAACTACTTTCTATAATTCTTACAAAGTATTAAAAGGGTTCTATTGAACAAAGATAATACAAAATTAAGCTGAAAAGATTTAATAACAACAGCAACGAATAATCGAGTTATGCAAAATTTCTCTAAGCCAGAATTAACTTTGTCCTCATGAAGAATAAGAAAACGTTTAAGTTTTTCCATTTATCCAGATTGCAGTTCAAGTAAAAACATGCAAAATCTATCTAAGATGGAATTAATTTTCAACGCCATAAAGAATAAGAGAATGTTTAAGTTTTTCCATTTGTTCTCTCTGTGTTTAATTAAGAGATAAATTAAGAAATTAAGTGATCACCTGTTCGATTATCCTTGAAGATGATTGTAATGAATGAACTGTTCCCCGCTAAATTGGGATTTATGGATTTTTTCCGAGCACCCCTTCGTAAAGCCGAAACTGATAAAAGCATTCCTCGCCGTCTAGTGCATGTCGCTGTCTCTATATCACTTTATCTGTCATTTGATATTAACATGCATTTTTAACACTCAAAGGGTTTGTTTTGTGATTCTTAAGTTAAGGTTGGAAGAGGATGATGACTGTGCCTGACCTTGGTCTAAACACTCTTATCATACACACAAAACTTACCACCCAAAAAGAAATGCAAATCAATCAGCAAAGACAATGATAATGGTAGAGTTCAGAGTATGAAATGTTTGACAAAAAATATGACATGATAATTACTATAACACTAGCGAAGTAAAGTATTTGGGGGGAACGGTCCCCACGTCAGGTTAGAAATGTAGGGAAGAGGGAAGTGAACCTTATTTGTTGTTGTTATATGTTGATGAGAAGTGAAACGGTTGTGGGTACGAGACACAAAAGTGTGTGTGAATATGGGAAGCCAAGGAGTGGTTGATGGAGAGTGAGAGCTCCGCAATGGTGTTTAAGAGGAATCCTTGTGTGGGCCAAAGTGAAATAGAGACGGAAGAGAAAGAGAAGATGAAATGAATGAATAGAAGGTTAGGGGTTGTGAAAGTGAAAAGAACAAGTGCAGAGGTTTGGCAGAATGGAGTTATTGCACAGCAGAGGATGTAAAAGCATTTATGAAGTAGATAGATGGTTAGATATTAAGCCTTCACCTTTCTCTTGCAAATTTTACTTCAAATATATATATATATATA
>Ga0123340_1005242_pt1 | contig 12320 bp, 17 predicted proteins | sample SirMexnodulemix_FD_89961 | JGI IMG/M metagenome (GOLD analysis project Ga0123340, IMG submission 89961) | Root nodule microbial communities of legume samples collected from Mexico - Siratro Mexico nodule mix | ecosystem: Host-associated > Plants > Roots > Nodule | place: Mexico: Nepantla... | reverse complement strand
CTATAATTACGTTATGATTTTATATTTTATGATTTTTTAAACTCTTTACAATTTTACTATAATTTAAATTTTAACTAGTTTATAACAATAAAATAAAAGAATGTTATAAGAATATTTTTCTTATTTTTTATTCATTCAATTTCACGCTTTTATCGCAGTTGCTTGCTTAGTATCCTTGCGCCCAAATCAGTCCACCGAACCAAACGAAACCTATATGAATTTGTATACAGTAAACGCCATGAACAAAAATGTGTAATAGAAAATGTATGGACTGGAAAGCAAAAAATAAAATCGTAATTTAGGTATATGTTTAAACAACTTCTTTCTACCAATTTTTAATATGGAAAAAAAATTAAAAATTAAAATTAATTTATGCACAAATTAATTTGCAGATATTTTAGATTATTTTTTATTTTTTTAATTTATATATAAAATAGTTCTAATTTATAGAAAAATTATTTAATGAAAGATTTTTATATATTATTGGATTGAGAATGTTTTGTGTCATCTTACAGTATGGCATTAGTTAAGTTACTAACTTATATATAGAGTGGTTTTTGGAAACATTCAAGCGGTTCAATATCAAAGTTGAACTTTGTAATTCACTCTTTCTGATTTGATTGTGTGATTACTTGTACTTTTAGAATTCTTATATTCAGTTCTTGTATATATTCATCAATAACCAATCAATGGATATATTATTATTGTTAATTACATTATATGCTTTAGTCTTTCCCTACACAATTTTGTTCTTGTTGAACTAGTACTTCTATGTATTTTTGTTTATAAATTTCTCAATATAATACAAATAAATTGGTATTAGAACTTTGGTTCCGATTCATTTTACATAAGTTGGTGGTTAATTCCTGATTGATGTGAACTTGGTTAGTAATAATCTCCAGAACCTACAACAAAGAATATTTGAATGCCCCAAGATCCCTAAGTATTCAAATTTAGGATGATCTACTCAGAACCTTTGTCTTGCGAAAAAGAAATGCAGCAAAGACCCAAAAGTATGAAAAACGCCACAAGGATGATCAGCTCTTGATAAGTTGCAAGTCCAATGAAGAACTCAAGAGAGAAATTCTCACTTCTGAAATTTTTAGAATCAAATTCTTATTTCAAATTCAAAGTTATTGTTTACATGTGTTTTCTAACTTAAGTAGACTTTTGTTAGCTTCTAAAAGCTAACCTAACTCTTTATTAGCCTAGAAGTCTCCAAATTTAATGCAACAACGGCATTTTGGCACACTTATAGATGACTAATTAATTACATAAAATGGGAAAACGGAAAACACAAATTACTAAGCATGACCACTCTAAGTCTTATGGAAAATTAATCAAAATACATCAAAATAAAAAATTTAAAATTCATCCACAAAATAATGGGTGACTCTTCAGATTTTAACCTAAGCCCAAAATAGCTCATTTACACTTAAATTAAATTTGGTGATGCATTTTCTATGGACCTTTCTCTTCAATTGACTTGCTTTTAGCCCAAATCTCCTTCATTTAATTTCTTCATCAGCCCATATCAAATTAAGAACGTGATCTGGCTTCAATTCAATCTTATACTTTGTTTACGTAGTCAAAATGTCTTGAATCAACCCAATCAATGTCTCTTTTAGTTTTGGGGTCCTTGACCTGGTCATTGGTCCACTTGGAATTTGCAAAGCATCATTTGGATTATTTATTTGTACAGGTGCTTGAGGTTGGTTAAACTTCAAGTCTTGGTTCTTATCACTCATGAAAATACCCTAGAAAATAGCTATGGAATAAAAACTAAACTAGAATTTAATTTTAGAGATAAATAAGATAATACCTATTTCTTTTAACAGAAGAGTTGTTTAAGTAAATAAAAGATAGTTATTTACTTTTTATTTTTATAGCAACCACCAACTCTCTCTCTTAGAAGATATTCTCTCTCTAAGAATATATTCTGTTTTATTTTTATAATAACCACCAATTACCTCTAAGAAGATATTTTGTTTATAAAAACTATCAAATCTCTCTCTCTCTTTCTATGAAAAGATATACAGTTTCATTCTTATGAAAACCACCATCTCTCAAACAATTTCTCTTTAAAGTTTTCTACCTTCTCTCTAGATTTGTGATCTCATAGGTTATTAGATTGACAATCAGAGGACATCCCTAGATTCCTAGCATTGAGTAGATCAAGAGTGTCCGATCATATTCTTGAACAGAGTTAGGTTGCCTATGATTTTAGGGTTTTTGAGTATCTCTACTCTATATAGGTAAGGGAAGCTAGTTTGATTATTTTTCATAAACATTGTAATTATTTGTTTATTAATGAATTGGATGAATGTTTATGTATTGTATTATGTAGTATCAATGTTTGTGAATGATGTGGTGTGTGATCGAGACAATAGTATCTTCAGGAAAGAAGATACCCGTGTTGGGATTATTAGGATGTGCATTGTTTGGGGATTTTAAGGAGGTATCCTGACTCTACTGGTACATTGTATTCACATAGATGAAGATTACCAGTTGGTGAAGAGTCAAAGGAGGTTCATATGTTCCTGTCCGAGGTTTGAAATATGAGCCCGATCGGAATATGACATATGGATTAACCCTATGCATATGGGGTCCGAGGTTTGAAATATGAGCCCGATCGGAATAGACTGTTCTGAGGTTTGAAATATGAGCCTGATCGGAACAGTTTGGTGGTATATGACAAATGCACACCTCTGAGTCTAACTCAATGCACAAGTCTTCCGGAAGTAGAGAGTCTAATGTCTTTGTTTGTGAGTCAGTGTATGTATGTTGTGAGATGAATTATGAAAGATTGAATTGTTGTTGTTTTGTTGAGATAGAAATCCAATTTATGAAAATATATATTTTTTTAAAACTCAGCTTACCCTTCTTTTTGTGTGTTGTTTGTTTGATTTTTTAAAACTGCGATGATCGTGTATATTACACGTGAGCAGAGGATTTGACAGGTGGTGTGAGTCCCCGGTGAATTATTGGAGAAGTTTTATTTTACGAAGATATTTTTATTAAATCTTATGTGGAGAAATATATTTTGAAATACATGATGAATGTATGGATTTTTATATCCAAGTTTATTATATAATTTTATGCAATAAAGTTCTTATTATATGAAAAATATGGGATGTTAAACTATTAGTTTCTTTTTTTCATAAAGATAATATTCAAGACATTCAAAATGATGGCAAACACAATCAAGATTGGGATGTTTATAAGAAAGAACAACTTCAATCTTTGGTACATCATGATGTGTACTTTGTTAAAAGTGTGAGGAGTTAGAACACTCCATTTTGGGAAGACCACACACTTAAGAAGTTAGTTTGGAGAACTCAATAAGAAAAGACTCACTCCCTAATTCTCTTATCTCTCTCCAGTGAGGTTTTTTACGAGGTTGCAAATGAATAAACAAGTTCTAGGCTATGGTTGAAGTTGAAGAAGTTATTCATGACAAAGCTTGTCTGAAGTAAGTTGTTTCTCAACAAACGATTGCTCGAATTTCACTAATGAAATGAACACAATTTTGTTCAAGTTGAGACATATGATGTGAAGGTGAAAGATAAACATTTAGCAATGACTCTTTTATTCAGTCTTCCCCCTTTGTTCAAGAACTTTTTTTAATTCATTGAGTGTCGATAAAGATTACATCACGTTAGAGTAAGTTAGGTCTTGCATCTAGGACCGAGAATTTAGCACAAGAAAATTGGAAAAGTAGACAAAAATGGATTGTCTACGTTGATAATATTGCCAAAGGGCGGAGAAGAAAGAATAAAAGTAATACCAAGACTAATCGTAAAGACATTTGTAACTACTGGAAAATCAATTGTCTCAAGAGAAGGGGTAAAGATTCTTTGGTTGATACAAATGAAGATGGTTTAGTGTCTAATGATGATCATTTGATTCATGCAATAAGTGACAAGTTGGATTACTCTGAAGCATGGATTATGGACTCTGGTTGTATTTTCCATACATGTCCAAATTGAAGATGTATACAGTAGTGAGGAAGAGAAAAATGAAGAGAACACTAGTGAGGAGTCCGAATGTGAGGAGCGTGAGGATGTTTATGTTCATGAGGGGAAATTATTGATGATTAGGAGAACCCTCACCAATCAACCTATTCCACAAACCGAATCATAGAGAGAGAACATTTTTCACACTTAATGTAAAATTTCTGAAAATGTATGTTCTATCGTCATTGACAGCGGGTCATGTTGTAATTGCTGCAGTGATAGGTTAGTTGATAAATTAAAATTGAAAATGATACCCCACCTTAGACCTTATAAATTACATTGGATAAATGATGGGGGGATATAAATGTTAAAAATCAAGTGAAAGTCAAGCTATCAGTAGGAAACTATGTCGATGATGTTTTATGTGATGTAATTCCTCTGGAGGCTTGTCATGTTTTATTGGAAAGGCCATGGCAATTTGACAAGAAAACTATCCATGATGGCCTCACCAACGAGATTACTTTCATTCATAAACATCAAAAGTTTGTACTTCATCCTTTGACTCCTACCCAGGTGTTGGAAGATGAAGCCCAAATGAAACAAAAATCCATAAAAAGAGGGAATGAAAAACATAAAATAACAGTGTTCCGAGGGTCATGTACCTTTGTCCTACTTCTGATCAAACATACATTCATCTTGGAAGACAATTTTTGTTCAGTTATTTTCTTTTCCAATTTTCTGTGAATAGAACTTTACAATCTATTGTAGATCAATCTTGTGCAAAGTTGTTAACAATGGATAAGAAAAATTTTGAGTTTAAACAACTTCATAAGGAAGAAAAATGGAAATATAAAAAAGAACATAAAAATATTTCTAGGATTCAACATGATTGTCTTATCATAAATACAACCTACGGTAATCCTGGAAAAACTCTTCTCTTCTTCTATGCTGTGAATATTTAATTGATCTTACTAAGTGATTGTTGTGATAGGAAGGTGTTTGATCCTAGAGGAAGTTAACTATAATGAATGTCCATAAGAATATTGTGGATCTGAGGATAGATCCCTTTCAAGAGGGAGGGGATGATGGAAGAAGGCCCAGGCAAGGCCAACCATTAGATCCATGATCAAACACATTTAAGCTCAGGAGGAGTCAGAGACACCAACACACATCAAGATGCTGACTACTCTAAGCTTTGGTGGAAAATTGTAAATGTATTTTGGAAGATTTTTCCTTTGTAAAAATATTGTAGAACATATTTCTTCTTTGTAAAAATAAACCCTAGGTGCCTTAGGGTTAGAAAGGCACCTAGGTTTAGGGTTAGAAGCACCTATTAGTGCATGACATGTGGCACCTCCTCATTGGATGGAGATGGAAGGTGCCTAGGGTTAGGAGTTAAGCTTGCTTCACAAGCTAGGTTACCTGAACCCTAACATGTGATGCAAGCTAGGGATTCTAAACCTAGCTTCTTCCACACGCTACCTAGATAGCTTGCATAGGAAGCTACTAGCTCATCTTTCTTTCTATAAATAAGAGATGTAGAGACCTCTCTTGTAAGCTTTATTACCTTAATGAAATGTTGTTGAATTTTCTGCACATTGATCAAGTTTCTCATTGAGTTTCTTCTCCAAAAAGTTAGAAGCTCTCTCTTGAAGGTTGGCCTAACCTCCTTCAAGGCTTTCATCACCTAACTCACCCTTTCCATCGTATAACTTTCCTTCCACGATGCTTCTTCTATTATTCATTGCTTCTGCATCAAGAGGAGCTCCTTCCATGGCATTTGTTCGGTGCAACTGTGCTTGTTCATCGCTACATCACTTGAAGCTTGCGCAAGAAGCTAAAGCACCTAGGAGCCTATCCATCATGTCTTGCCTCCGTTCTTGTGCTTTAATTTCTTGCTTGTCACTTTTATTCCAACTCTTTGAGTTTGTCCATTAAAAATCCAATTGAGTTGTACTTTTTTAAGTTGTTCTTTATTGCTTTATATTTTGTGAATTCTTGATGAACTAGTACATTGACGAGGAGAATTGGGTCGAGTTGGTATCTAATACATCAAGAGTTTATTAGAGAAGCAACTTTGGAGGAGAATTTACAAAGGAGGAGGCGACTTTGCTGCTGGAAATTTTTGAGTGACAAATTGAACAAAGTTGGAGTGATACACTTGTGAGGAGATTTTACAAACAGTTGGAGTGCATAACATAAGACTTTAATTTTTCAGTAAATTTTTATTGTATCTATTTGAGTTGTAACTTGCAATTATACTTTCATTAGTGGATTAACAAATCAAATTAGACAGTGAATGTGTTTGAATGCTCCTTGGTGCCAAAGAGCTTCACCTTAGGAGTTGCCTAATTTAAATTCTCAAGCTTTACTTTTAGTTTCCTTACAAATTCCATTTTTTTACTTTGATAAATCAACTCAACTAGTTTTCTTCTGCTTTGTCGATATTGAGTCGCCTTCATTTGTGACTTAGTGAATTCATTGTAAGAAAGACTTCAGAGCTGCATTAGGTCAGGCTCTAGCAAGGAAAGTCTTGGTACTTAAGTTGCTCTAGTGACACACCTCACTTTCCTATGAGACCCCCTGGTGTGCTAAACTTGTTTGTCTTACCTTGAGAAACTACTTCACAAAACTTAAGATGTCTAAACATTCTCTCCACCACAGTGGTAATGATTCCAGTGAAAATGCTTTGGAGTTGAGAAAATTTTGAATGAAATTCGCTCTATGAAAATTAACACTGAAGTACAATTTGTCATAGTGGAGGAGGAATTGAAGACCTTAAGGAAGAAGGATCACAAGTTAAAATCAAGAACTAGTTCTTCAAAGAGTTGCCATTCTGAGGATAAACCAGAGAGAAATAGTTTGAGAGTGGCAGACTATTATCAGCATGATCCTCATACCCACCATAAGAGAGAGAGAAAAGCTAAAGAAGTTAGTGTAGACTTGTCTCACTTTCATAGGAAGGATGATGTATGTTGCAACCGGGATCACGACGGGACGACGATATGAAAGATTAATAATAATTTTGAAAATTTAGAAAAAAAGGAGTCGTCACAACAGTTTATTTTGAAAAACTATAGAAAAATCGAAAAAGGCTATGGTAGGTCTACGAAACCGGATTTCGGGTTTGGGAGTTGGTTACATGTGAAAAAGATATTAACACCCCCACAATGCCCATCCTAAAACGGTACCTTTAATTAAATAAGTAAAATGAGTGTGATTTTGAAAATGTTTATTCTTCCTAAAGAGGAATTAAAATGCAAATAAGAACAAAGAAATTTATTTTTTTTATTTTGGAGGACCCGACAAGGGTTTTACCTTGCTCCTACGTATTTCCGTCAAAGATGGAAAATCAGAGTTCCGTAGTTCTTTGTTGAAAATTGTTTTTTTTTTTTGTTGATAGTTTTTTTAATTTTGGAAATTTTATATTTTTTTAATTTTTTTAATTTTTGAAAATTTGATATTTTTATATTTTTTGAGATTTGATATTTTTAAGTTTTGGAAATTAGTTTCGAAAGTCTCGAGTTAGACGTTGTTCGACGCGTACGACCACTTGAACGTCTACACGAGACAAAGTAATTTCAGATTAAACATACTATGATGCGAGCAATCAATTGGATGTTTAATCAAAATAATTATTTATTATATTTTTGAATTTTTAATTTTAGAAATCGATAATTTCAATTTAAACATGGCGTGACGCGTGCGGTCATTTGATGTTTAATTGAAATTTATTTAACATAAAACATTATATAAAAAAAGTAAATGATATGTATAAAAATAAAAAGAATAAGAAGAAAAAAGGTTACTTTTTATTGGAAAGCAGGGGTATTTTTTGGAACTTAAAGAAAATGGTGGGTGCAGTTCATAACTTGCGTGGGTGCAGGAAGTAACCCTACTTACTCTAAACCCAATTAGGGTTAGATGTGTAACATGGTGTTGTTTGAGGCACAGTGCATCCGCGGCGGATTGGCGTGGGACGCATGGTGGCTAGGCAAGTGTCACGGCCTCATCGCATGGGTGGCTTGCGGCGGTGCGAGTAGAAGTGGCGGTAGGAGTCTTGGCGGTTCTGGGCGAGGGCGTCGCGCTCGTGGTGAGACGTGACTCTTCTTAGTAGGTGGCAGAGAAGGAGGATGAAGGAGCGGTGGTTTGGATTTTTAATAGTGAGGGTTGAGGCATGGGGACCCTCGTCGGCGGTGAGGGTGTGACTGAGTCGCGAGCGCAAGTTTTGCATGGTGGTGCAACGTGGAGGACTACGGCAGGGCCATGAGAGCTGGTGATAGGGCATCAAACCTTAGGCAGTGGTAGCGACTGCCCCAATGAGTGGTGCGACGGTGGTGGCCTTTCCTTGGCTCGCGACGGTGAGAGGCGTGAGGAAGAAGACCACAAACGTGACGGTTAGAGAGTTTCGAAGTGGAAGAGGTTGATGATGGTGAGGAAAGAAGTAGTGGAGGTGTTCGGTGCGTGGCAGCGACGACTGTGGTGTGACTGTGAAGGTGTCTCGGGGCTGCATGCTTGCTGTGGGAGGTGCTGGTGCCGACGATGGCAGGGAGGCAGTAATGAGGTGGTGGAAGTTGGGGGCAGTAATGCAGGTGCGTGGAAGAGGAGAAGTGGTGAGGGTTGTGAGTTTTGTTTTGAGGTAGGGCTGTTGTGGAGGGTTCGGTGGGTGTTTGCATGGTGACCTACCGTGGTGGTTTCATGGTTGTAGGTTGGCGGCGTGGAGGAAGCTACATGGAAGTTTCATGGTGGTTTTGTGGAGGTGAGGGGGGCACGGTGAAGGTTCTTGGGGGTGTGGTTTCGTGGTGGTTTTGGATTATACATCCTAGCAAGCTGGGCAGCTCTTTCTCGATATATTATGTGAATGAGTGGGAGAGATATGTGACAAAAGGGTTGCTTGAATACACAAGAGTTAGGTAGCTAGTGTTGTTATTGGTCTCTTGGCTTGGGATTAGTGATTGTGTCCTGCGTTTGAAGTTGTTTGAGAAAATAAGAAGGTTTTTGTGTGTGGATCAATGGAAGGAGAGTGACACTGTAAGTCTTGTGTGGGTAAGATTAGTGAAGGGTATCGAAGATGGTCCCTTCATGTGAGAAGAGTGGAATGTATGTGAAGGTGTCGAAACTGTGATGGGAGTAGTGTGGTGTGTAGTATGAGTTCAACGTGAGTAAACTCTCATGAGAATGAGCAATGTATATTTCGGCTAAGAGAGTGGAAGATGAGAGTGAAGGAGGAACTGTAATGAGAGAAGTGGTATCCAGAACTCTGAATGAGTCAACTTTCTTTTATGGAGTGAAGGTGAAATGTAATTTTTGCTAGTGTGGCACCTTCTAGCCAATAAGTGAATCTGTGTAGTGCTGCAAGAGTAGGTTGCAGCCTTTATCGAGGCGTGGCCAGCCTTTATCGGGGGCATGGTTCTTGCAGAGTAGGCTATAGGATATATTTTTTTGGTCTTTTGTAAGTGAGGTGCAAAGCTTGCGTGTGTGAGAGGTGAGAAGGTGAGTGAATGAGAACAAGAACGTGAGTGTAATATTTATGGAAGTGAGAGAATGCGAGTTAGAGACTGATAAGTGAGGGTGGTGAGAGAAAGCAAGGAAGCATGTTATTATTATTTTGGAAAATAGTAGTTTGCCACTATCATTTTTCTATTATTTTTATTTGATATTATTTTTATTAATAAAATATTATAAATTAATAAAATAATAATATAATTTAATGTTAAATAGGAGTAAGAGATGAATAATAATATCAAAATATCATCATCTTATTATTTTTTTTACGTGAGTGTGGACACATTAATTGTGAGGTGCAGCGTGGCTGTTACCTACGTGAGAGTGAAAAGAAAAGAGAAAAAAAGGATAAGGGATGGGAACAAACTTCCAAAATAAGAGTCTTTCTTCTTTTTTTAATGTTTTTATTTTTTAGTCACAAGATTAGTTATTATTACAATGTATTTTTCTTAAGCGACAACCCAACACCATATTACAAGTCTATACAATATCAACAACTTAATTTTCAGGTTCAAAATGTATGCATATAAAACTAAAAACTTAAACTAATTAGTTTGAATGTTAAAATTATTTTATAATTTTATAATATTTATTCAAAAACCTTTTTTATCTTTAAAAATTAATTGAAGAACACTTTTTTTAATTAAACCTTTTTTTAGAAAGAGATAAATAAACCAATCATTATTTAAAAAAAAAAAGGTTGAATGAAAACATAAAGACAAATTGATTTTTTTTTATATTTTCTGAAAAATAAAGAAAACAATAAATCTAAAAACGCAATAAAATTTAAACCAAAAGATGATTTTTTTTTTATTTTTCTATTAATCAGAAACATTTATTTTTCAACCGAACAAAATTGGGTGTTGACAGCTACTCCTCTTTACTTAAATTTTATTGGATAATTTGAAAATTAAAATTTTCGTATTATCAAAGTAAAAGTTAAGTAAAGACGGAGACACTAATTTTGATCGGGTTGAAAAAGAAAAAGAAAATCAAGCATATAAATTTCACCACAAAAGAAAAGTCACTATTTGAAGAAAATGAATAGTGAGGTCAAGACCATTACAAAGTAGAGGATTATGCACCGTCATCTGCTAAAAAGAAAAAGTGAGGTTGAGACCACTACAAAGTGGAGGGCCATGCACCATCACGTGTAGAAAGGGAAAAGTGAGGTCAAGACCATTACAAAGTAGAGGGTCACGCACCGTCACGTGCTGAAAAGTAAAAGTGAGGTCGTGACCATTACAAAGTAGAGGGTCATGTAACGTCACGTGCTGAAAAGTAAAAGTGAGGTTGAGACCATTACAAAGTAGAGGGTCACCCACCGTCACGTGTTGAAAAGTAAAAGTGAGGTCGAGACCATTACAAAGTAGAGGGTCACGCACCGTCACGTGCTGAAAAGTAAAAGTGAGGTCGAGACCATTACAAAGTAAAGGGTCACGCACCGTCACGTGTTGAAAAGTAAAAGTGAGGTCGAGACCATTACAAAGCAGAGGGCCACACACCCTTACGTGTTGAAAAGTAAAAGTGAGGTTGAGACCATTACAAAGTAGAGGGCCACGCACCATCACGAGTTGAAAAGTAAAAATGAGGTCGAGACTGTAAAATATGTCTTGGCCAAGTTCAAGAGGGAGGGTGAATTGAACACTTGAAAATTTTCGCAAACTGTTTGGAGAATGAATAATTTTTATGGAAACTACTAAAGAAGATATGTTAAGCAAACAACAATGGTTCAATCAAAAAGTTTCAGCACAATATTAATCAATCAGATGCAATAAATTGTAACCAGAAAATAGTTCTTGAATACACAGTATGCTGTAAAGGCAGTTCTTAAAAAGTTGAATTAAGAAATCAAAGAATTAGATCAACTTCAAGTTTATAAAGATCCACTGACTAAAAACCTTTTTGTTAAACAATGCAAGCTATGTTAAGTGTATGAAAACAGTCTTTAATCAACAATAGTGAAAGATAAAGTTTTCTGGAAAAACAAACTGATAAACAGTAAACCCAGTAAATTGTGAAACAGCAGATTTACAGAAAAATGATATACTGGTTATTGACAGATTCAAAACAATTCAGAGTAGATTGTGTTAAAACAGAGTATAAAAAGTTGTTACTAAAAATGCTTTCAGAAAGTTGATGAAGTTATTCAATTAGCAAGATTCAATTGATTCTGAAAATTCAAGAAACTCAACAAGATTTAGCAAGAACAGTAAAAAGAGAAAGCAAGAGAGATTCAAGACACAACAGATTTTTATACTAGTTCACCCAACAAACGGGCTACGTCCAGTCCCTTACACACAGTAAGGATTTCACTAAAATGATCAACCTGATCAAGTTTACAACACTTGCCTATAACAAGAATACACTGCACACCGCAACAACCACTGTTGAACCTACAGCAGACCAAGAAACCACACAGATGCCACTGTGCGTTTCAAGAACTCCCTTGCTGAAACCCACAGCAAGTCACAGTTATACAGAATCCACTGTATAACCCAGAAACCTCTCACTGCACCCCGCAGTAGACCACTGTTGCACTCACAGCAGAACAAGAAACCACACAGAAACCCACTTTGTGTTTAAAGAACACCCTTGCTGAAACCCACAGCAAGTCACACCCTGTACAGAGCCCACTGTACAGAACAGAATTACCAACCCAGGTAACTCACAGCAGAATAACCTTCAATACAATGAAAGAATTATCACAGTCACAGCAATACAAGCACTTCTATTCAAAGGATTACAAAAGTAATAAAGAAAGGGTATAGAAGGCTTAGTCTGATGATCAAATCAGTGAAGAAACTGTCTCAGTCAAATCAAAGCTCCAGTAGCAGTTCAAGAAAACAGTTCTTTGAT
>Ga0123340_1005241_pt1 | contig 12323 bp, 3 predicted proteins | sample SirMexnodulemix_FD_89961 | JGI IMG/M metagenome (GOLD analysis project Ga0123340, IMG submission 89961) | Root nodule microbial communities of legume samples collected from Mexico - Siratro Mexico nodule mix | ecosystem: Host-associated > Plants > Roots > Nodule | place: Mexico: Nepantla... | reverse complement strand
TATATATATCTTCTAAGTTACAAATCAAGCATAAATCTTTGATTTAGATAAAGAATTGATGTTGTTTTATGATTTCTTATATTACACAATACATTTGAGTCTTTTTCAGATGTGATTTATGTTGAATTGTGCATATTTTCTTTTTTATTAATTTTCAGTAAAACAATTATTAAGGTTGTAAAGTGTTATGTGAATTAGGCCAGATAATTTGAATTACAATTAAAAAGTTTAATTCCTATATATAAGTTAAAATTTATCTATATAAGATAAAAGTATTTCATAATTTTTTCCAACAACCATCCATGCGTTCTATCGGTTCTTGATAATAATTTTATGGTGAATGTTGGAGTGATTGTGATTATTTTTCTTCCATGCACATATGAGATTATGTGTTTTTTATTTTAATTTTTTTTAAATTTTCTCCTTAACAGTTTTGGAAGAAGGTAAGATGTGATAATTTCATATTCAGGTGCATGTACTCGCCAACTTAGAAGGCCAAACTTACCCACACCCACATACATGCACATACCCGTGTGTGCAAAAAAATGTCCTTATATAACATATATATCAAAAATTGATATAACAAAATATTTCTCAAAATGTGACCCTACAAATCACCACTAATTATCTATACTTAAAGCATTATGTGCTCCGATATCAAACATTATCATAAAACAAAGTGTAAAATAGAATAATTATAAGAAAACACACTTGAATTTAATAAATTGCCTCATACACAAAATCAAAGACACCAAATAATCAAACAATTATAAAACTCAATGAATTCCACCAGATTATATTGAATACTAACATATTTCATGTCTTATGCATAATATTATACATATATATCAAGGTATGTTTGCAAACCACAATATCAAAGGTTAAACAATAAATTTGAAGTTATATAATAATACACCTTTTTGAATAATAAAATTAATTTAAATAAAAATAAAAGAACTATCTTTTAAGACTAAGTTGAATAAGAAATCATGAATTTTGCCAAGTGGATTTCACCAAAAATTAACCAATTTTTTTGGGTGAATTTTTACTTTGCAAAAAATAATTAATTGAGCGGATTATACAACTATTAGCAATGTGAAACGTAGAATTTGATAAAGATTAATAAGTTTTGCATCACTTCACTCTGTTTTATATTCTAATATATTCAAATTGTGCATGCACCTATTGTCTTATATTTGACTAAAACAAAATAAAACTTGCACTCAAAACCCCATTCTTCATCCATGTCCAAAATCTATCACATTGGAATAGAGAATTGAAGTGTTTATTTGACTAAATTTTGACTAATGAAGATCCACTCCAAAGTGAAGCTTTGAATAACACATACACTGAATAAAAATATAAGAATATGAAAATCAGACAACATAGTCCAACCATTACTAGTTTTAATATGTCATCACATTCTCAATTTCCAGTTAATAATTGCTAATAAGATTAAAAAAAAAATACTTAAGTTCTAAAATCCAGCTCTAACTCATAAATTCTAAGACAAGTTTCTTAAGATCTCACTATTTATAAAATCAATCGTCACATTAAAATAACACAAATTATACTACAGATTTCATATTTAGCTTTGACAGTTCAAATTGTTAATAGAAGTTATCAATCATACAAGACTTTCCATTCAACCTGCAAACATTTATTATTATAAATGAAATTTGAATGTAGAAGAAACTTATCTTTCTTTACCTTAAACTTTCCTTATGTGTTAAGGAAAATGGGATTTGAAGAAGAATATAAACTAAAACACCAAAGACATCTCATGATCACTTCCAAAAACTCGTACCCCTACTCATAACATTTCCAAAATAAACACAAGTTGATAAAACCCTTGTTTCTCTAGCAACACCCTAGCATACAAGCTTCGAAAGAGGGAAGAATAAAAATTGAAAATGAGTGTTTGGAGAAGAAATCCACCCAAAGTTACAATAAAAAACTAATACTTTACAATATTCCTAAACTAACTTAGTTCCAGAAACAAAGAAAAAAATAAAGAGTAAGAATAGAGATAAATTTAAAAGCAAGATAAAAGAAAAATATATATTATGCTTTTGAAAAGAAAAATTTCTTAATTCTTGTAGACACACCCTGATTCTTAAGCTCTCCATCTCTTCTTATTTTATTTTATGACTAGATTTGGTCAAATAACTCAAAATGTAATTCCATTTACTTTATACGCCACTCATATAAAGCATGTACACTACATTTAGCATATAATTAATTAAATAAAAAATTAAGTATAAATTTAAGTATATGAATAAAAGCACGATTTCGTTTGAAAGTTTTGTTGCTTGTTCCTTAATTTGTTATGATTAAATCTTTGAAATCCAGGGAGAAATGTATGTACATTTTACTTAATTATGTTTTTAGTCTTTCAAATAATATTTGACAGCTTTAAATAAATTTTGAAACTGATTTTAGACCTCAACTAATAAAATCTAATAAAATTAAGATACTAAAATAATATACCTTTTCAATTATGAGAATTTAAAATATTTTTTAAAGTGGAATTTATGGGATTTTAAGTGTTCTTTAAGGAATTGATTAATTCCAAATTAAGAGTTTTTGGATTTATAATTAGAAATTGAGTCTGGAATCAAAGGAAATAATTTAATTTAATTAATCTTAATCTCAATTGTTGTGAAATTTCAGGAAGAAAAAAATGAAGAAAATAAAAGATTGGAAAGATCTCTGAAGAAAAAGAGCTAAAAAGTTGAAGGAAGATTCATCCAAACATGAAGGAACCTGCCCAGGCCAAAACACTACAGATTGTAGACCAAGTGCAGAAGTTGTCGCTCAAAGCTCGTCTCAGGCGAAGAGAGCATCAAGATCTCACCACCTGAGCGAGAAGAACTTCGCCTGAGCGAAATTACCACAGAGAGCACCTTGAATTTTCGTCTGAGGGAGGAGCATCTCGCCTGAACGAGAGACCTTTTTGACAGAATATGAAACGGGCATGCTTGGACAAAAACTGGCTAGCTCAAGCGAAAGGTCACTCTAAGCCAGAAAACGCGTTTATAAGGTTTTTAGAGGCTGAGAAATGGGATTTGGAACTTGAGGAGTGGAGAAGCATAGCAGTGACGAAAACCAAGCAAGATTTCTTCCTTTTCTCAAGCAATCTTCCTATCATTGAGTTGTCATGGCTGCCATGGGTAGCTATATCTTCATATCTTGGGAGGATTGAATGTAATCTTTTCGAAACTCATTTGTATTTTGGAATCTTGATTTATAATATTCAGTTTCTATTCAGATTTGATATCTGTATCTCATTTTTCATGCTTAATTTTACATCATTCTTCATGCTTGATTTTACATCATTTCTAGAATCTTGTTATTAATTATTGAAAGTTAATGGGAAGTGATTTTGAGTTTATTTTAGTAATAATTTGGGATTCTAGGAATAGGTTTCGATTTACTGAATGCAATACATCGTTTCTTAATATTGGATAATAGATTAGATACCCGAAGAATCTACATCTAAGAAGTTTCCTTATGAATCTTATATTTGAAGAATATTTTTCCTACTCATTAACTTTATCTTTTAAATTGCATGTTCGTAGTTATTTATTAGTCAAATCAAACCTCCTACTAAAAAATTGAATTTTCTTATTGAATAATGCCGCTAAAATTTTAAAACATAACTGTTTTTTAAAGGATCGACATCTTTACTTAATATATTATATTCGATATATTTACCGAATAAAGTCTTAACAAATATTAAAACAATATTTATTCCAAACTTTAGTAGAAAAATATAATTAAATATAAAAATAGTAAGAAATACAAACAAAACTCACCTAATAATGAGATAGTACATATCCAAGATTTTACGCGAAGAAAGAAAAGAAAATAAAATATTGCACTCACAAAAATTCAGCGTACACAAAATGAAGCTCCCTTGTGCACTTCCAATCCCGCCAAGACAACCTCGTGAATAGTGATCTAAAAGTCACACGTGGCAATGGACAATTAGCAGTGCTTCAAAGCTCGAAGTTTCCTTGCTATTTTGGCAACAGCCACTATTGGTAATTTCGGACAGCAACCTTACACTGTATTTGTCTTTTGTTATAAAAAGGACAAAACTTATTGTCATTTTATATATTTATTTTTTCTTATCATAATAATTACTTATACTATCGATACTGATATTTTATAAGATTATTTATTACTATTATAAATTATTATATTGAATGTTAATACCGATATCGTTTTTTTCATTTATAAATCAAATAAGTGAAATAAAATATTATTCTATAGTCACCAATGTATTTAAAGTTACAAATAAATAAGGTACGAGGTATCTTATTATCTTTATTTTTTTTAGTATTTTATTATTTACACAAAATAATTAAGTATATTTTAGTTAAGAAGGTCTCTTACCTTATTTATTATTTTCTTTATATTGTTCTAATTTTTTTTTCCACTCAAACTTCCACATTCACTTCTCAAACAATCCAACATTATTCATATGTTATTATTGACCTTCAATATTTTTACAAGAATCTAATAATAAATATAACAATGATCTATCTCTAACTTATTTCAACCATTATCAAGTCCTTAAAAATAAATAAGAAGATCACATTTTGTCACCTGCTCTAATGGATATGTGTATATGGATAAAATGACATAGTTATATATGAGATGTGATTTTGAGATCACAAACCTTAGATGATATATGAATTATGACTATTTGTGAGTATTAAGCAAAAATCTATATTATAATTAAGATTTTTAAGCTTTATTGATGATGTAAGTCACATAGATTAAGATATAATAATATGAAATTAAAATAAAATTTATTATATCATCAAATCACATGTTGGAATCAGAAAGAATGAACCAAAATATATATTAAGATTTAGATAAAGATATAATTTAAACTCATATTGATTATTGTAATCAAGGTTACATACACAAGATATTAAAAAAAAACTAGGTATTAAATTTTGTGAAAAATGTTTAATACTTGAAGATATAGATTATGTGTGATCTATATATACCCACATCATAAAAAGACTAAAAGTTATAGCTGATAATGTGATTTAATATTAAATTGTATAAATTGAAAATTATAAATTTCTTATAATTCATTTCAATAACTTATTAATTATTTACGTAGAAACAAGATATATATTGTTTTCATATATACCTTATATACATGTATGTTTGTTTGTAAATTTTAATGTTGTATATTAATAATCACAACTACATGAACTCTATCTAACTTTATGATTTTTTTATTATAATATCTAATATTTTACTATATTAATAAAATCATTAAACAATTTTTGTTTATTTTTATTTTTCACTCTTTTCTTTTTAATTAAAAAATTACTATACTCTGCACTTTCTTTCATTCTTTTTTTCTTTTGTTCGATTCAAAAGAAGTATTAGTATTGAAGAAGTTAAATATTTTACATCGGTTCCAAGTTTAAACTTTTTCTTATTGTATAAAAGAACATTGCACAAGTTGTAAAAGTTGCAACAAATTGAAGTTGAAATTAAATTTAAGTGATCGCATTTATAAATAATAAAATTACAAATAAAATATTAAAATGTTGAAAAAAGTAGTTAACATTAAAGAAATAGGAAATAAAACTTCTTAAAGGTTACAATGTGGGCATTTTCTGTAAACTATAGTATTTTGATTGGTTAGAAGCTTTTGCTCTATCAATGCTAATTAAAATATGAAATTTAATCTAGAATAAAAAAAATCCCTTTTTCCAATATTATTATTATCTTTTATTTAAATGGTCAAATTTTATTAATCTTTTAGCTAAATTTAATTATTAAAATTTTAAATTATGTTCTCACCCAAATTTATTGTAATTTGCAACTATTTAAATAGAAAAAAGCATTTTAAATATACAAAATTTTGACAAATATACAAAATACCTAATTTTTGGTATCTTACCCTGAATATCCTTTTAATTTATACAATACGGGGATATTTTTTGTTTTTGTTGCCATACAATTTTGGTTTGTATAACTATTTTCCTATTTTGTTCATATAATTTTTTTCCTTTTTAATTTAATTTTTATCAAATAAGAACCACAACATATTCAACAAAAATGGACACAACAAACCAAAAATTATATGATAGAGAAAATAGGATTTATTTCCAAAAGAGGAAAACCAAAATATTCTTATACGGTAAAATTATAAAGTTATTTAAGTCTAAATATCGTTTTAATAAATAAATTACAACATTACTGAAAAAAACTTCTCCAAATACGTATATAAAAGGAATAAAAAAATCTTAAATTTTTTAATAAGTTAAAGTCAATTTATTAGATGTAAAACTCGAAAGACGCTTTAAGTGGCTTTCAAAATCTTTAATTTAAAATTTTAAAAATTGGAACAATGATTTAACTAATTCTTCATTGTTTTTTTCCAATAAGCCTTCTATTTATTTTCTATCATCCAACAACTACACTATTCACAACCTATTCATCCTTTTAGTATTATAATTAATTGGGTTCATATTTTTAAAGTCAAACGTTTATAATGTAGCTCCACAAATTACGAGTTGGAGATTTTGGTGAATTGAATTATTTAATTATATTTTTTCTCTTAATTTATTTTATATATTATTATAACACAATAAAAAAATTGGCTTAACCATCTCCTTATAACAATAAACGAATAAAATATTCACCCATTTCATTAAATATACTTACAAAAATTATATTATAGTAAGTAGTAATTAAGTAAACGAAATAAAGTATATAATATTATGGAAAAAAACATTTTAACATTAAAAATATCAAAATATCAACTTAAATAATTAAAATAAATAAATAATTATAATAAAAAATATTATAAAATTAGTGTTTATTTAAAAAAAAACCGGGTTTAGTGGTATTAAACTGTTTAATACCACTGTCACCTCGCCATCCCACAGGAAAAAGAAAAAAACGGGGGTGAATTCAATTATTAGGTCTATTCACTAAACAACACTCTATCCTAATCAAACAAACCAAATGACGCGGATTGGATAAGAATCAATCCAACGTGGATTTTTCACTTTCTCTTTCTTCTCTTTACCAAAATTGAAACTTCCTACCTTCCTTTTTTTAGTTTTAGAATTCAAAATAGTAGCTAAAAACCATATCCATAGCTTCAAAAATTTACAAATAAAAAATCAACTTTCTTACGCTAACTTGGCTTTTCAACACAGGCCAAAGTGGCAAACGTATGGTTGCAGCTTCACTCTCCATTTACTTGACTTCAAAACTCAAATCTTCAAAAATATCTTGCACTTTATTGTTAATAATTAACCATTTTTCAGTAAAGAAAATTAGAATAATTTTTAAATTAAGTAAAAAACATAAAAATAAAATAATAGTTTAATATATATAAAGAAAATAAGAAAAAAAAAGATAGAATTATTTGTGACTGCGGTTACGGTTGCTCCCTGAGTTGCTTCGTCTTGTGGTAGTCGTGAGACTCTGCGTTTGTCTTGTCCACCGATAATTCCCCTTTCGTTTTCAATCCAATAATTTCTCGTCACAGAAACAACACCAGTTAATGGCTACCCTTCAACTCCACCACAACTCTTCTCAGATATTATTATTGTTATTGTTCCTTTGCTTTTCTCAGTTCTAAGCTAATAATTTCTTTGCCCTTCTTCTCCCAATCAAAACGCTGTCGTTTTCATGTCTTCAGAATCGGCACGCTGCTAGCACTCGCGGAGGAAGAAGAAGCAGCAGTGGTAGTTCACATGGGATTGGGAAAAACTGTAAGAAGAAGAGGAGTCATCGAAGGTTCTAGAACCACCGCCGATGCCGATGGACCTGTGTGCCGAAATCCAGCGATCCATCGACGACCGTTACACGCGCCACGCGCGGGACTCGCTCGACGAATTGCCTGATAGCTTCACAATCACCGACCCCCACATCCCGGGCCACCCTATCGTCTTCGCCAGCCCGGGCTTCCTCAAGCTCACGGGCTACTCGCGCTGCGAGGTCCTGGGCCAGAACGCCGCCATCTTCCAGGGCCCGTGCACTTCCCGGAGGTCGGTCATGGAAATCCGCGAGGCCGTCCGAGAGGAGCGCAGTGCGGAGGTCGTTTTGCTCAACTACCGCAGGGACGGCACGCCGTTTTGGATGCTCTTCAGCGTCTGTCCCGTGTTCAGCCGCGACGGCGGCGCCGTCTTCCACTTCGTCGCTGTTCAGGTTCCGCTTCACAAAAAGGACGGCTCTGGCGTCAGGGATTTCGGCTTCGGCTGCTGCCGGAAGGAAGTGTGCTCCGATTCGTTATCTGAGCTCGGTCGCGTGTGTTCCGTGGAGCAAGTGTTGGAACGTGATGTCATTGGTTGGGTTTGTTTATTTGTTTTTGCATTTTGCCGTTTTTCCTTTTCAGTTAGAACATGCATGTGTAGTGATTTGTGTTAAATATTGCTTCACCGGCCCTAAGAATTGTTGGTCGCACAATTAAAAATGATTTCAGGACAAAACATAGATATGTGTGCTTCTGATCGTGTTTTCTTAATTAGAATTGTAGTTTGACCTTCTTAATCTATCTACAATTTTAAAGTATACTTTTATTCTATCAATCCCTGATATGGAATGAAACTCTTGATTAGAAAACAACACACAAAGTACTCTAGCCATAACTTCGAGTTTCTATAAAAATGTTTACATAAAAAGTCATCACAAATTGATTAAGTAAAACATCGAATAACAAGATCAAAATCACACAGAGAACTGGATTGAAGTTTTATGCTAATTTTGAATTTTCTTGCATCCTTTTCGCATCAAGTCTTGTACATGCTGAATAAAAGAAGTTAAATGCATTTTATATTTGATGCAGAATTAATGCACTGGCCCCATGTGGTCTGGCAGTAATTGTGCAGTGGTTTGGGTTATACTGATTTATTAGCTTTGTGAGATGCAGAATTGGAGAGGGAAGAGCCGTTTGAGGCGAGTGATGAGGAGAAGCAAAGTGCTGTGACTGCCATGGACAGTATCTTATCTGTGCTAACCCATTTTAGTGAGGCGACTGGCAGATCAGTGTGTAGGAAGAGGTGCAGCATTCCTGATGTGGGTCTTTTAAGCACATCCTTGATTATTTCTCTTGGTAGAATCAAACAAAGCTTTGTATTGTGAGTTATTGGAAATGTCTAGTTTTGTTTTTACTTTACCAAGAGCTTTATCCTTTTTACAGACCCTTAATTTGTTGTTTATATGGTTTTGAGTTTCCTTGCAGAACTAATCCGCATTTACCGGACATGCCTATTGTTTATGCTAGTGATGCCTTCTTGAAATTGACAGGTTCTAAAACTATTTCCTTGAATAAATTGAGTTTTATTTTGATAAACTTTTCAACAAGTACTTATAAGGGAAAAAAGATAAGGCAAATGAATTACACTTTTTTTAGAAGTTAAAATCAACTTATGGATTCCAACATTTTATAGAAGTTCTCTCATCCAACTATTTCCAACAACTGATGTGCATAAGTTGATTAAAGAATCTTGATTCATTTATCTTTAATTTTCTTTTCCTATGGTGCTTTTTGAAAAATTTATTCACAATAATGAAATCCCCATACTCATTTACAGCTTAATGCTGGGATCTGATGTAAGGATATAAAACCAATAGCTCAAATTTACTTATGTTTTCGATTATCCCGTTACCTGAATAGGTTATGCAAGAAATGAAGTTTTGGGTCGCAACTGTAGGTTTTTAGGTGGAACAGATACTGATACCTCTACTTTATATCTGGTAGTATGATTTTCTTGCCATAGTTTTTATGTTGTCTTCCTAATTTGGCAACTTGGAGGCTTAGACTAATGGAAATGAACTTTGGGATTATGCCTTTTTCTTGTTGTTTACAGATAAAGGAAAGCATTAAAGCTGAACAACCATGCACAGTACGTATTTTGAATTACAGGTTAATACTTCACTTTTTGTTTTTGCTGCCAAAGCTGTGAAGTTTATTTATTTATTGAATATACTGAATTAAGTTCTTTTCGACATGGACAGGAAGGACAAAAGTTCATTTTGGAATTTTCTTCACATCTCACCCGTTCGGGATGCTTCTGGCAAGGTAATCTTGACAAACTATTTATTAGCCGAGCTATAAATCTTAAACGTCTCTTTTTCAATTTGTGTTAGTCATTTGTTTTTCTAAGTCTGATTGGAAACCTGAGAGAATTTTTACATCACCAAACATGAATATGATCTTTATATTGGTAAATAGATGACAGCTACTGTTTTTGCTGCTTTGACATTACTGTTTCTTTAAATATTATAATCAGTCAGGTCCTAATATGTAACTATATTTAAAGTTACGAATCTTTTGTTGTTGTTTGTCAACGTATCTCCTGCATGATTATAAACTCTGAAATTTGTCATTCCTTGTGCATAAAGAGTAGTTTGTTGCTCTGGAAAAGTCATTTTCTGGTAGTTGGGCTGTGGAACCAGAGAGTTCATAGTTGATGTTGTGTGCTTGGGTTATTTTACTAGTAACTAGTATTTCTGGTTAGGTTGTTAAGGAGGTAATGGTTCATATTGTGATAAAACTGGTCCTATTTTGTTTGCTTTTACCAGTTGTTACTCATCTAACCCGTCTGGGAAAATAAAAGAAATTCAAGAAATGAAGTCAGTAAACTGATTTGCAAATTGCTTAATTGGAAATTGCTGGACTGTACTTATTGTGTAAGTTTCGGTGATGTATCATCAGATAACTTGATAGATCTATCATTTATGGCTAAAGTGCTGTGGTGAAGAGTAGTTGCTGAAATCATAGATGATGGCTTAAAAAATGTTCACAATTCTGACGTGGTTATTTAGGATTACTTTGATAGTCCATGGTAGAGTCTCTGGTTACATTTTTACTTGCAAACAGTTAGTCTTCTGTTTACCTGTTTGATTGGTACCTGGATTTTTCCGCATTCTCATTTTCTTTCTTTGGTTAAAATAATGAAAAATCCGGATTCTAGCCTTCTCTTGCCCAATCTACTTTACTTCCTCAGAAGATACTGACTAATCCAAGCTTTGTAGTTTGAGTTACCAATTAGTCAATTGGGTGAATTTGTTTTCATATGGATGCAAATCAGAATTGTATTCTTTATGGGTTTTTGCTGAGTTAAGTTAGTCACGGATCCACATCCATTACGTGCACTTTGGGAAAGACGCACTTTGGGAAAGACGTCATCCTTCATATATGGTGTAGACCTCATGTGATATAGTCTTTCTCATTTATGTGTCTTGAATGTGATTAGTTCCATACAAGCTAATTGAAGCTCTACTAATTACAGTGATCGTCGCTGAATCATGTGTTTGTTCAGGTTGCTTACTTTGTTGGAGTTCAAATAGAAGACAGCTATAAAAATGAAGACAGCCAGTGTTTGAGTCCAGAGAAGAGGCAGCTTAGTGTTGTTGGTGTGGTGAAGGTTGCAGTGAGGAGTTTATCAATGACTGCGGGATCTTCGAAGTCGTAGCACAAGGATCATGTGAGTTCGTTCCATATAATATTAATCCATTGGTGATAATGATCAATCTTAACCGGTGATCGTTGACACGATAGAAAGCTAAAAAATTAATTGTGAAGAGAAAAAGAAAATCCATATTGTAAGAAAACATTCTGCCTTGGAAGTCTATAAATAAAATGTATTCTATTTTCGCGTACTGCGTTGAAAAGAACTTTATATTCCTTAATTTAGCAATAAAAATTTACTTGTACTATTTCCACGTTATCCTTATATATAGTACTTTGTACTCACTATGTATGCAGTGACCTTTTTAAATTTCATTTTTTTGTTTATTTAGCAAATGAGAGTATTAATTTTAGTAGAATATTGAAGTGTGTGTTTATGTATATATTCATACTTTCATTAATTTAAAGAATGAATGCCTTCAGATTCATACTAGGCATTTATTGCAATCCGTAGATTATGACCTAATGCTTATAGTTTTTATGAACAAACTGTAAGATTAATTGCAATCCTTGTGTCAAAGTATTAGAACTTTAATAAGAGGAAATTATGAACACCTATAACCAAGTTAAAATATGTTTGTGTATAGACTTCAACCTTAATTACTGACGATAAGAGGGACTAAAATCTATGTTAAACTTTTATTAATACAATTCCCCGGATTAAGTTAATTTATTTTATATTTAACAATTAAGCATGTGTGATGTTTAATCATAAAAATGATGTGGTTTTGAGGCACATTTTTCTTTTTGTAACCTTCGAGAAACTATTATATTATTTCCTGAAAAAAATTACCGAAGGAAATTCATTACAATATTAAATACTTTTTCAAAAAATTATTATTATTATTATTATTAT
>Ga0123340_1005240_pt1 | contig 12329 bp, 9 predicted proteins | sample SirMexnodulemix_FD_89961 | JGI IMG/M metagenome (GOLD analysis project Ga0123340, IMG submission 89961) | Root nodule microbial communities of legume samples collected from Mexico - Siratro Mexico nodule mix | ecosystem: Host-associated > Plants > Roots > Nodule | place: Mexico: Nepantla... | reverse complement strand
TATATATATAATTTTAATTAATTTTGTATTTACTTTTGCATTGTAATTTTAAAATTATTTATATCCAAAAAGTAAAAATAAATAAATAATCGGTCAATATAATTATTAAAGTTGTATTTTACTGTTATATTAACCTTGAAATTAAGATAACTTAATACGTTTCTAAAATTTTAGAATTTTATTTAATTTTATTTTCTTTATTTTGATTCCTAAATATAGGTTGTGATTATTATTCCTTCAACTAAGGGCCAAGATGAAAAGAAATGATTAAATTTAGAATCTTAAATGAAATTGTAAAATGTTCATGAATTTATTTAAATTAAAAAAATTAAATATAATAATGAGATACAATATACAGTTTTTAGAACTAAATTAATTCTTTAGTGGTCTCATTATAATTAAATTTTAATAAATTTATCTTATTTAAAGAGATTATTTTAAAAGATATTTTAATCAGTGAAAATTTGATTTCTAATAACCTTCTTTTATTCTTAGTATTAAGTTTTAATAAAAAAACAGTTTTAATTTCTTATAATTGAAATAAATGTAATTAAATATTCCTCATATTTGGAGAAATTATTATTTAATAGCTGTAATTAATTAACAAATCCACATACCTGGATCTCCAAATTCTGTTATCTATTTTTGACCATGAAACAGAAAAGGGAAAGCACATAGGCCCAGAGGCATGTCCCTCCCACACGCCCAAAGGCAAACAACAGAGACTGTCTCCTCAATCTCCCCAAAGTCCATTCCACTTGCCACTCTCCAATTCAAACACAAACTCTTACTGCCACTCTTAATAAATATAGAACAAATTCGAAGCCTTTAAGGTCACTGTCGTTTTGCTCACACCACCCACATGGCTCTTCTTCACAAGCTCGCACCTTTTTCCTCTCTCAACTCACCCTTTACCAGAAACCCCCATTATTCTCATCCCCGCCGCCACCTGGTCTCCTTCTCCGCCTCCCCCTTCACGGAGAAGCACTCCCGGGAGAGGTACCAGAGGGACCAATGGGTGTACGAGGATAGACAAACGATGTCGTTTCCTCCCCCCTGCGACTCGGGATCTGTGAGGGAGGAAGACATAGCCCTGCAGCTGCCGGAGCTGAAGAAGCTGCTGGAGGTGCTGAGGGAGAAGAGGGAGAGTGAGGGGAGGTGCAGTGGAGGGGAGTGTGTGCCAGGGGATGTGTTCTTGGTGGGAACCGGGCCTGGGGACCCTGAGCTTCTCACTCTCAAGGCTGTGAGAGTGATCAAGAGTGCTGATTTGTTGCTGTATGACAGGTTGGTGTCCAATGATGTGCTGGATTTGGTTGCCCCTCAGGCCAAGCTTCTCTATGTGGGAAAAACTGCTGGATACCATAGTAGAACACAGGTAAAGATATTGTCTTTTTTTTTTCTTTTTGTAATTGGGTTGTTGCGAAGTTTCCAAATTTGGTTTTGTTGCGATTCTTTATGTTGTGGGGAATTGTGGATAAATGTGGTTGTTGCAGCCGCAATTTTGGTCGTGGTTTTGTCATTCTTGATGTTGCAGAAATTATGGATGAATCTGGTTGTTGTGGCTGCAATGCGGTCACAAATACTCAAAAACCATGAAGTTGAGGCCAAAATTACTGATAAACTTGGTTATTGTGGTCGTGATCTTGTCACACTGTCGTCGTAGTCGTTGATACGGTGGAAAATTACGATAATTGTGGTTTTTCTCGCTGTAATTTTGGATTGTGGGGTTTTCTTGGAATTTATGATGGGTTAATGCTGGAGTCAAAAAGTTGTGTTTGTGTCAACTTCTCAATATCCTTTGGAGGTGTGATTTTTGTTTTGAAGCTGTAGAGATATTTCGAGTCTTAAATGTTGATAAAATGGATCTTTTTATGGTTGATTGGTGGCAGGAGGAAATACATGAACTTCTTTTGAGTTTTGCAGAAGCTGGGGCAACTGTTGTGAGACTTAAAGGGGGTGATCCATTGGTAAGTTATTGTTTGGGATTGTTTTAATGGATTGTATTAGTGAAGCAAGTTAGTGTTTTTGTTTGTCACAGTCTGTTTGATGAACAGATGTAGATGTCTTATAATGATTGTTGTTGAGTACTTGTAGGTTTTTGGGAGGGGTGGGGAGGAAATGGACTTTTTGCAACAGCAAGGTATCCAAGTCAAAGTTATTCCAGGTATGACTCATGAATGTAATGATTCAATTGTCACGAGTGCTCCATTATTGTGTGTGAGAGTATATATAAAGGTTTTTCACTTATAGAATCAGAATGTGGTTAGTTTTAGCACTTGAAACAAGTAACTCTCGATCAATCAGTCCCAGGCATATGCATATCTTACACTTTATCAAACAGTTTTCTTATCTGGATTTTCAGTCTGCATAATCATATCTTCCTGAGCCATTAGTAGCAAGTCAGTGGATTTATGAACTATGTAGTAATTTCTATAAGAAAAGGCGGAACAATGGTGATTATTGTAATTACTTATTTCTCATTTGTTGCAGGTATAACTGCTGCATCTGGAATAGCGGCAGAGTTGGGAATACCATTAACTCACCGAGGCATTGCAAATAGTGTGAGATTTCTCACAGGGCATTCAAGGAAAGGAGGATCTGATCCTCTCTTTGTATCGGAAAATGCTGCTGATTCTGATTCTACCTTGGTGGTTTATATGGGCTTGTCGACCTTCCCTTCACTTGCACAGAAGTTAATGCTTCATGGTCTGTCCCCTCAGACCCCAGCTGCAGCCATTGAGCGAGGGACAACACTTCAGCAGCGCACAGTAAGCACAATCTTATCTTCCTTTCAACATAGTTCTTCTCTTTTTATCAAATAGATTGTGTTTATGATTATTAGTAGTCTCTTTCCTGTGATCACATTTACTTCAGCAACAGGATTTGGGTTTATTATGAAATGATCATTTTTGTTATAACATACCAGTAAAGTAGCACTTTTTCTTATGAAAAAAACTGTTATGATGCTTGACATGAAAGTGATTAATTTTTTGACAAAAAAAATGGGACCCACCATATCTCATGCAGGGACCCATAAGTACAAGATTTGATGGTGTCTTTCTCATTTTGAAAATGACATACATGTTCCTAAGGAAAAAGATTATCCAAGAAAATGACATACATGCCTTTCTTAATCTTAACAAATTAATTGTGGTAGAATATGGTCATCTTAGATTGAATATGTAGTGTGGGAAGGAAGTGTATGATATAGGCAACCCCTAAGTCAGTTACGTTAATTAGTAGAGTAATTAGAGTTAATTGAGAGCTGGAATAATTAAAGAAATAACACATGTTGTGTATAAATAGGAAGAGGGGTTGGGGAGTGACTAGTCAATTGGAGTTAGTATTGTGGCTAGGGAGAAATAGTGCATTCTTTCTGTTCTTCAATAACAGTATGTTCTTTGTGTGCTCAATCTGAACCAGTTCCTTTCATGCAGTCAAGACTTAACAAATTTTTTTAGTGGTAGCAGTGAGCTGTGAGACAGATTACTTTGTATTTGTGAATGATTGTTGACATGAAACTGATGATTCAGAATCATGCAGGTGTTTGCTGAACTAAAAGACCTTTCTGAGAAAATTACATCTGCTGAACTGGTGTCACCAACGCTGATTATAATAGGAAAAGTTGTTGAACTATCCCCATTTTGGCCAACTCCTACAAAAGAAGAATCATGTTTAATGCAGGCATGATGGATGATGATGTTGTAGAGAAATATTATTGTGATGTGAAGCTTGGTGGAAATGAAGGGTTACCTTGGTGAGGGTTGATTTAGCATGAGCTTGCACAGAACAAGGGGTGATGGCTGGGAAAGGTAAACAAAGCTATCTGATGTTTATGGAAATGCAGAACTTCTGCCCCAGTCTTGGGGTACCAATTGGAGTGGTTGGCTTTGGCAGGAACTGTTTCAGAACCAATTTTGATTTTTCATGTTCAAGATTGGGAATAAAACAAAGTAATACACAGATTCACTCTCATTTTTATAAAGAAACACTTAGTTATGGCTTGGTGATTGGAGGAAATTTGTGTTACAAGAATAAGCTATTTGGAATCTTTCTTTCAAGAAGAAAATGTGGAGATGAGTGTCTCCATATCAATGTTGCTGTTATTCAGAGCCATTGATTCTGTTTTCCATTCATTGTTCTTGTCTCTTGATGTTAAAGATACTGACTTCATCATGTGAACTTAAGAAATTCAGTTTTGGTTTGCTGAAATTAACATCATATACCTGATGGTATTCTTGTAACCAGAAGAATATAAACATGATAGGGTTTTCTTTTGAGTTTTTGTTTTCCACTTCTTCAACAACCTTGTAATTATTCATTGAATATTTCTAGATTAAACTTTTAAGGACTTATCATGAGCATAACAAAAGAAGAATATGCTTTATTTTTTGTCCCAAAGAAAAATAATAATCGATCAATTATACCTCTTAAATTTATTTTTACCTTAATTTGTAAATCTACTATTATAATTATTTTATATTTAAAATAATATCGTTAAGATTCGAATCTTGAAATATTTTTGAGAAATAACATAAGTGCGTGTGAATTATAGGACTAATTCTAAATTAGTTTAATTTGAATATATTGTACTCTGTCGTGACATTTTATATAGTTTGTTTAGGTTAAAAATATACAAAACTCGTTCGTAGTAGTTTTTTTATTTATTTTGTTTTGCTACTTTTTTATAAAAAATATTGACAACAGTTCTTCCTATTAATTATATCGTTTAGGCATAATTATTCTTTTTTTTTAAATTATCCGTACAATGTAGGATTAAATTACAATTTGCTGTAGAAGGAAACTATTGATTCTTAATGATGATTTCAAGTGATTTACGATTAAAAAAATTAACAGAAATAGGATCTTCTGTTTCAAAATACATGTGTGGGTGTAGGTTATTCTAAAGGATGACCTTGTAAATTATTATAAGTAATAGAGGTAATTATTTAGTAGTTTGTATAAAAGTTTATAGCACAACTGAAAAAAAAAATTATTTGTAGAATTTTTTTCATATAATTTTACAAAATTTTATTTAACTTGTAAAAAACTTAATCATTTTTTAGTGACCATTAATTTTTTCAGTTTTTATCTTTTAGAAATTATTCGGTAAAAGTCTTTGATAAAGTTAAAGTAATTTCTAGTAACTAAAATTTGTTAAAATTACTATATCTTATATCGAAATGTACTTTTAGTTTTTATAACTAGAAATAAAATAATAAAAAAAATCAACACATAACATACATCTACAATGGAGGCAATTTAAAGGCATAACACAATTATTGTACTATACAACACATAACACATGACTAAGATGTATCTTAAAACACCTTTCAGTGTGAAATCTTTGAAAGAACTAAGATAACAAAGTTCTTATTATGTTAAAGATTTAGTTTTAAGATATAAACTGAAAAAGCTAATAGTTATAACTCAAGCAACAAAATAATTTATTTTTTTTTAATTTTTATTCTAAATATCTAATATTACTTTTAAATCAAACTAAAGTCTAAACGTATCTCATTGGATCTTGTCTATCAGTTTGTCTAATGAATTTAACTAATCTTTTTCAATATTACTTAATAAGCGTGGTTCTGTATATGCTGGGTTGGATCTTGTAGTCTATCAGATTGTTTAATGAATTTACTTAATCTTTTCTTAAGTTTGGTTATTTATATGGCTGGTTCTGACTATGTCTATAATTTATATCAAAAGTAATTTATATCAAAAGGTCTCACAAAATGGTGTGATAATAAATACATAAAACAAGATAAAATAATAATATTTGATAGTGTCAAAACTGAAACAAGATAAAATGCGTTTTCTTAACATTAATTTATTCAATAATTAAAAATTTTATAAGAGATCCAAATATATTTAAAGAAAAATTGTCAATTAGTAAATTTATATTGTCTAACAATGTCATACTATAGATAGTATAAGGATAAAATCAAAAGTAACTCTAAGAAAAGACGAATTTGCAGGATTTTAGAAAGAGAGATTTATAGTTGAATTATCCAAATTGTTTATAAAAAAAAAAATTAAATTTAGAAAGATATTATGATAAATTTATACAATGTGATGCATTAACTTATGACCAAATACATAATATAGTAATAGATACAAACATATACATATATACAAGTTTCAAATTATAAAATATGTAATATCTTAGAAAATAGCTTCAGAATAAAAACTAATCTAGAATTTAGCTTTAATGATAAATAAGATAACACCTGAATATCTTTTTAACAAAAAAGTTGTTTAAATAAACATTAGTCATTTAGTTTTTATTTTTATAATAAGAACTACCAACTATCTCTAACGAGATTCTATTTTATTCTTATAAACACTACCAACTCTCTCTCTCAAAAAGTTGTTCTTTCTCTTTTCTTTGCCTTATCTCTAAAATTTCACATTCCTTCCTTATTAAATTGGTGATTAGAGGTTATCCCTAGATTCTTAACGTTGAGTGAAACAAGAGTGTTCAATCAGATTCTTGAAACAGGGTTAGGTTGCCCGTGTTTTAGGTTTCTAGAACTCCTTCGAATATCTTTATTCTTTATGGGTATGAGAAGCTAGTTGTATGTCTTTTATAAGTGTTACTTTATTTTGAAATAGTGAATGATATGCATGATGTGTGAGATATATTTGTCAATTCGGGTAAAGGAAACTAGTTTAAATGTTTTTAATAGATGTTGTAATTATTTATTTTATTAAATATAAATTGGATGAATTTGAATTAAATTGAATGACTGTTTATGTATATTATGATGTGGTATCAATGTTTTTGAATGAAATGGTGTGTGATCGAGACATAGTATCTTCAGGAAAGGAGATACTCGTGTTGAGATTATTATGATGTGTATTGTTTGGGGATTTGATCTATCTAAGGAGGTATCCTGACTCTACTGGTATATTGGATTCACATAGATGAAGATTATCAGTTAGTGAAGAGTCGAAGAAAGTTCATATGGTCATGTTTGAGGTTGAAATATGAGTTTATCAGAATAGGACATATGGATTAACCCTGTGCATATGAAAACTATACTCGAGGTTTGGAATAGGAATTGATCAGGACATATTGTATCCAAAGTTTGAAATATAAGCTGATCGAAACAAATGGATGGTATATGACAGGTGCAAACCTCTAAGTTTAACTCAACGCATGAGTCTTCTGGAAGTAGAGAATCTAGTGTCTTTGTATGTGAGATGAATTATGAAAGTTTGATTTGTTGTTGTTTGGTTGAGATAGAAAATTAATTTATGAAAAAAAATTAAAAAAACTCTCTAACTTACCTTTATTTTTATGTGGTTTGTTTTGTTTTTAAATCTGCAATGATCGTATATTACACATGAGCAGAGGATTTGACAGGTGGTGTGACTCCTTAATAAGCTGATGGAGAAGTTTTATTTTATTTTATTTTATTTTGTGATTGTACAAAGATATTTTTAATAAATTTTATGTGGAGAAGTATATTTTGAAATATATGATGAATATATGAATATTTATATTTAGGTTTATTATAAAATTCCTATGCCGTAAAGTTCCTATTATATGGAAAATATGGGTTGTTACATTTGGTACCAGAGCAGTTCTTCCTTAGGATGACCTGTGGGTAGTGGATTTGTTGCATTTCTTTTGCGTGTAGATTTTTAAAATTTATTTTTAAAAAAATAGGAAAAATGTTGCTAGTTGGATGTTTAATCATGATCTTTGAAATTTTGATTGTATTTGGGTTAAGTTGATTATGATGAATGAGAATGAAATTAAGAAATAAAAAAATCTTGACAAAGTGGTGAGGGTGCACACTCATGACTAAATTAAGATATATTTCTATCTTAATGTTTCATGTTTAAAGTATTTTTAAAAATTATGTTTTTATTGATTAATTGTATTTGCATGTGAAAGTTTATGTTAGATATAAGTTGTAGTGTAATGACTATTTCTTTATGTTAGGTATTTGATGTAATCGATAGACACAACTTTTACGATTTTTTTTTAGTTGTTGTTTGTTATATTATAAGATTTATTGTGTGATATGCCAAGTTTAGTAGTTTAACTTCGGAGATGGAGGAAAATTATTACAGAAACTTATCTTTATTTCTTTATTAGTATGTCAATTTTTGAGGACGAAAATTTTTGTTATTGGGGAGAATGTAACATCCTCGAAAATAGCTCCAAAATAAAAAATAACCTAGAATTTAGCTTTAGAGATAAATAAGATAACACCTAGATACTTTTTTAATATTTGTTTAAATAAAAATTAGTTATTTAGTTTTTATTTTTATAATAACAACCACCAACTATCTCTAAGAAGATATTATGTTATATTCTTATAAAAAATACCAACTCTCTCTAAAAAAAAAGTTATTCTTTCCCTTTTCTTTGTCTTCTCTCTAAAATTTCACATTTCTTTCTTATGAAACTGATGATCAAATGTCATCCCTATATTCTTCACATTGAGTAAAACAAGAGTGTTCGATCTGATTCTTGAATAGAGTTAGGTTGTCTATGATTTTAGTTTTTTGGAACTCCTTTAAATATCTTTATTTTGTACAGGTATGGGTAACTAGTTATATGTCTTTTATAAATGTTAATTTATTTTGAAATAGTGAATGATATGCATGATGTGTGAGATATATTTCTGAATTCGGGTAAGGAAAGCTAGTTTAAATGTTTTTAATGGATGTTGTAATTATTTATTTTATTAAATATGAATTGGATGAATTTGAATTAAATTGAATGATGTAGTATTAATGTTTGTGAATGATATGGTGTGTAATCGAGACATGGTATCTTCAGGAAAATATTACTCCCTTATTCAGCAAGTGTAATGAGTACTTAAGTAATATAGAAAAAAAAATAAGTAAGAGTATCGTATCCACAAGGAACGGAATTTGTAACTGAGAATTGAAATTGAATCAAAGTATTATGGATCAGAACATATGTAATTAGAATATATTGAATTTGAGTGAATATTAAGACTTTAAAACAATGTAATTAACAATTAAATTGATGAAATTTAGATTAATAAAGATCTTGGGATTGAATTGCCTAAATCTCCTTCTTATACACTCTTGATCAATTATCGTTAGCGTCATCTCTTTCAATTACCATTCTGTGCAAATAAAAATCATTCAACCTGATCCCTCTAGTATTGAAATTCATAAATTAATATACCAAGCTCTGTTGCTAGTTACTTGAATATATTAATCAGCCTTAAGCACAATTCCTATAAACAGTCATTGCACTATAATTCATTCCTGAACTTATACATGAAATGAGTAATACGTTTGGTTCTAAATTCAAAAAGTGTTTTCCAGTCACAATGAGAATTCTAATATAAATCAATGAATGTTTAAAACGTAAAACAATAGCAATTGATATTGATGATATCACGTAATGTCAAGAGTGAATTCAAAGTTGAGAAATTACATTCAATCCTAAGAATAAGGAACTTAGCTACTCATGGTAGCCATATAAAATACACTAGAAAAGAAAAGAACAATGATCTCCTTTGAAGCGGCAACCGTCAAGTGAGCGATGCTTTGCTTTGACATAGTTTTGACCTTTTATAGCTTCTTTCTCCTCTTTAGGTCAACCTGCAGCCGTTATTTCGTAACATTCAATTTAGATTCTCCACTACAGCTTTCACGCTTCAAGTTAGGGCTACACTTGAATATTCTTTAAGTGAGTTTTAGCCCAAGCTGTATCCCTTGCTCAAGCCAGAAGTCACCTATGATCTTTCTCTATATTTTTCTTCTGATCCAGCTTTCTTTTTGCTCTTCGTTCTAGATTTTACCTAATCTCAACAGAATTTGCTCTTACACCACAAAAACTTAATAAATAGTAAACTGAATCATAAAAAGGATAATAACTTTAAATTCAACCAAAATTAATAACTAAATCAACTTAAAAACACATGAAATTAAACTATAAATTAAAGCTTTTCAATATGGTGTGTGATTGAGACATAGTATCTTCAAGAAAGGAGATACCCGTGTTGAGATTATTAGGATGTGCATTGTTTGGGGACTTGATCTATCTAAAGAGGTATCCTGACTCTACTGGTACATTGGATTCACATATATGAAGATTACCAGTTAGTGAAGAGTCGAAGGAGGTTTATATGGCCATGTCTGAGGTTTGAAATATGAGCTGATCGGAATAGGACATATGGATTAATCATGTGCATATGGGAATTACACCTGAGGTTTGAAATAGGAACTGATCAGGACAGACTGTATCCGAGGTTTAAAATATGAGCTGATCGAAATAGATGCATGGTATATGACAGGTTCAAACCTCTAAGTTTAACTCAAAAGATTAGGTGACTACTTAGGTTTTATTTAAAGTAGACCTCTTAAGTTGTATTGCAGATTTACGAATCGTATATTAGATATCTCAACATTTGATTTGTCAATTGTTACAGTCAAAGGTTCAATGGAGACTATAGCATGAAAATCAAATTAAGAAAAATTTTAACATTAAAGTATCTCATAGCCTATGTAAGATGTTTAGAGACGTTAGAATTGCAGGACAAAAGCCAGAATAGAATAGAGAAAATGTGTGGGACGAGTTGTTAGCACATTGGAATTCTCCAATTTATCGTAACAAATGTATTATAGCTCAAAAAATAGGGTATGTAAAATAGGTGGAAGCTTGCACACAAGTGGCTTCATCACCACACATGAGCATCTCATTCATATGGTATATATCTCTATCTAACTTATTTATCTAACTTTAAAATCTTTTATATGAAAATAATTATAATTGCAAAATGTATTATAGACACAAGAACTTAGATGGTTTGTGTTTGTTAATGAGGTATTTCACCAAACACACATCCGAAAGGATACTGGTCAATATATAGATGAAAGATATAAGAAGACACTTGTAAAGCTCCTTCACTCTCAACATTTTAAATTGTATATATTGGTTTAATAATTATTCGATCTTTTGGTAATAAGAAGAACTTGAGACTAGACTTTCACAGGCTAGATATGAGGTTGGATCATGTCCTGATGACTCAGAAGTGGTTAATGCTCTTGATCTAACACAAGACGAGATCATCAGGACTCAATGTTAGGTTTATGTGGTTGGAGGAAAAAGTAAGGAAAGATTGTATGGTGCTGGTCAAATTGCTGCAAATTACTCAATTGGAAATGATAGCCTGAAGCACCAATCATCCACCTCCACTTGCAATTCTGAGGACATCCACCTCCTTGGACAACTCCCTTCACAAAGTTTTGAGGCAAATGAGGAATTGAATCGTAAGTTTGAAGCCTTTCAATCACTCACTATAAAATTTATTCCTCTTGAAGCCCAAACTCTTGTACAAAAACAACAATCAAGTCAACACAACAACATCCACCACCATAACAAGAGCCCCCACAAGGGCACCATTGATAAAAAAAATGATCAAGAGCAAAATCATCAGAAACAAAATCCTCAACAACCAATTTCTCCTTATTATGCAGACTATTAGGATTAATATATCGACTTGCAAACAAAATATGTACATTTAAGTTTTAAACTTATTGGATAGATTTTTCTATGTATTCAGATTTAAAAACTTATTTAATATTTATATTTGAAATTAATATATTAGAAATTTGTGACTTAATTCAATTATATATTGTTTATGTGGTTTGATTGATGTTAATGTGAAAATTGAAATTTTCTAGTAGGAAAATTATATGAACACCAATAAAGATATCTGTTGGTAAGTTATCACACATATTATCTACGAATATATTCATTGATTTATTCGATATTTGTTGGTATTATTTCTCACCTAGTAATGATGACAAATATGTATGTCAATATTAGGCATCAAAATATGTCTATTTGAAAAAATAATGTTTGAATGATCCATTGGATTTTTTTTAAAAAAAAAGTATTATTATGAAAAAAATGGCATCCTCATGTTAAAATATTTTAATTTCTTAAATGCTCATAAAGTTTAATAAAAATTAAAGGCAAGTTTAGAAATCAAATGATAACTATAAAGCATATTTTTTTTACCCCACTAACACCTTTTTATTTTTTATTTTTCTCAATAGCACTCTTTATTTTATATTTTCCTCGATAATACTTTTTATTCTTTAATGTCTGAAATAACACTCTTTTGTTTTCTCTTTAGTACTCCTTCGTTGATTTTTTTACTTCACTAACACTTTATATTTTATACGGTAAAATAAAACTCTTTTATTTTTTTTTAATTTTTTTGTATAATCAGCACATTAATTATGATTATTATCTTTTTATTTTTTATTTTTTTATGTCTTTTTTATGATTTTGTGAGTGTATTTTATTATAATAATTT
>Ga0123340_1005239_pt1 | contig 12330 bp, 8 predicted proteins | sample SirMexnodulemix_FD_89961 | JGI IMG/M metagenome (GOLD analysis project Ga0123340, IMG submission 89961) | Root nodule microbial communities of legume samples collected from Mexico - Siratro Mexico nodule mix | ecosystem: Host-associated > Plants > Roots > Nodule | place: Mexico: Nepantla... | reverse complement strand
TAATACATGTTAAATATAATTGTGAAAAAAATTATTACAACTAAAAATCATACTTTGAATTTATGATAAATATTTTATATTGTGAAACAACATTATGTTCCATTCTTAACTATTTTAAAATATTGAAATTCAATATAAAATAATTATTAGAAAAAAAAAATTACAAAAAGTTACGTAAGATGACAAAGTAAACTATAAAAATAAAGCAAATTAATTGGCGTGATTACAAATAAATTTCTAACACTAATCAAATTTCAAAAATATATATGAAAGAAATAAAATTAAAAATGAATACGTACACATCAATATAAGTGGAAAAAAAAAACACTATTTTAAGATTAACTCTGGAAGTTTAGCTACAAACAAAATTTTAAAAATATGTAATACATGAAATTATCACATAACCTATACATATTCAGAAAAATAATTTAAATTAAATTTACCTAAAATTATGTAAATGATATCGAGTTTAGTAAATTTACTTAATTTTGTCACAGAATTTTCAATACTATATATATATATAAACACATGTGTAGCTATACTGCTATTAAATAATATCTTAACATCTACATGATATTTTCTTCAAAAAAATTTAAAAAAAAAACTTCAATGATTGAATCAAGTATAAATAATAAACCAAACAGATTGAATGATTAAAATATTCAAATAGTGACGAAACGTAACGTTGGTTTTTCTCTGAATCCTTTGACACTCAATTTTCTCCTAGACTCAAATCGCAGCTCCAAAAATTATTTTATTATAATATTTTATTTATATTTGTTACTATTATTTTAATATAATATTTAATTATAAAAGTTAGTTGTGAAAAATGTAAGAAAAAATTGGACTCAAAGAATACTTTTCCTTTCTCAGAAAAACCCAATTCATCTGCTTTATAATTATTCAAATTCTCTCCAATAAAATAGACATGCAAAAGTATCCGGATAGGGATAACGAGAGCGCACACCATTGACCAATTATTTTCAATCTGTACTTCACAAACAATCACTCCATAGAGTTGGGCACACGCAAGTCTAGTTTCAACCTAAATGTATCTCACCATCTAATATGCAAGCAATGTTGATATAAATACAAAAATAAAAATCTATACAGGTGTATAAACACAACTGACTCAACCAATCAACAAATAAAAGATCGGGCCATCAAAATTCAGTATGGCCTGTATGATAATAATCATTTCTAGTAAACTCAAGCAGACACCCAAAAATGTAAAACCACTCAGAAAGTCACTATCACACAATATTTCTAGTCTACATGTCAACAACCATGGAATGAACGAGATTTAGACGAACCAGATAAGGCGATAATTTGCTACGACTTCTGAAGAATACATTTCTCATACAAAGCAATGATATCTTTCTTGTTGGGATTCTTCAGTCGCAGCAGCTGATCACCATAGTTGTGCTTTGTCAGCTCTTGTTTAAGCTTCTGGACGGTAAACTTTCTATAATCCTCCTCTCCTGTTCGCTGACTAAGATTTTCTTCGGCACCCTCAAAGACGGAACCACCATCTTCTGGTTGTGTGTACTTGAGAGGACTGGATGTACTCCTAGTTCTCTTAGCTACCTTTGCTATTCTTGGGCTTACATCCATGTCATCACCAAAGTCGTCATCTACCCTGAGACGTTTACCATGGGAAGCAGTGTTTAGCTTACCGTCAAATGCAGTCTCATTCAGTCGAAATTTAGTCAACTCTTGATGGAGAGAATCAATTTTGGCTTGTGCAGATTGTAACTGCAGAGAGAGAGCCTCAGCTCGGTTATTTGCTTGTGCATGTGCTTCACGTTCTGTTTCCAGAAGTTGTTCGAGAATTTGTGCACTATTTCGCCTGTGGGTCTTGTCTTTATCCAAAAGGGCTTCTAAATCCTTTTCTCTCTGTTGCACCTTTTCCTCTAGTTTCACAGCTCTGGTAAGTGCTTCCTTCTCCGAATCCCTTACTCTCTGTAATTCAGCTTCCAAATTATCTTTCTCCCTCCCCAAACTTTCAATTCTCCTCTCAGCCCTCTCAATCTGTGTCAGTCTTTCCATTGCCAGTTTCTGCATCTCACTCTTCTCCTTTTGAGCCATGCCTGCTTCAGCCCGCATTTTATCAGCCACTTCAGTAGCCCTGGCAGCTTCTTTTTCGGCAATTTTACACCTTTCCTGGACCTCATCAAATCTTTTGAACTCAGTCTGATACTTCTGCTCTAGATGGTTCTTCTCCTGCTGTAAAACCATTGCTTCCCTCTCACATGATTGGGCCTTAGCATTTTCAATTTTCAACTTCTCATTCAACTCTTTAATTTCAAACCTCAATGAAGATATTTCAGTATCATAACTTCTTATCTTTGATTCAGCAGCCTGCAAGGTCAGATAACGCACTTAGTCCCAAAAAGACTAAACATGCATATAATTGAGTGTAGAATTCTAAAGTCTTAAGCGAAGATGCAACATAAGATCAGAAATCAAGAGAGCAAAAAGAAAGAGAAGTTGGGAAGTAGCATTTCAGGTGCAGGGCCACAATAAAATAAGAAATGCACAAGCATCAAGAATATAAAACAGAATTCATTATATAAATGCACAACATAAATCTCGTCTTGCTGAGAGCACTTATAATAGGCTCTGTGGAACACTTCTTAGAAGCCAAGAATCTCACCTTCAACTCTAAATTCAGGGTTGTTAAACACTTCTCAGCATGATCAAATTTTGCGGTTTTCTCTCTTATTTCATCTTCCTGCACAGTTAGCAAGGAGTAACAGATAAGAACTCAAGTTTGCAAACCATTACAGATCTCTTTGTGTAATAGGAATACTAGGTGAAAGATATAAAAGAAATTAGCAGGAATTTCAAGAGGGAGAGCGCACTTTTTCAGCCAAAGTTGCAGAAAATTCTTCTCTTAAAGCATCTTCCCTCAACTGTGTCTGCTTGTTTGTGCGCTCCTGCACAATAGATGCTTTCTCTAAAGCAGATTTTGCTTCTCTAATGGCAATATCATACTTTCGCTTCCACTCCTCTGCCTCCTCTTGAGCAGACTGAGCTTGTTCCTTTGCTGCTGCCAACCTTGCTTCAGCAGCACCACTTCGGGACTTGAGAGCTGCTATTTCAGAACTAGCTTGATCTTCTTCAGCTTTCTGCCTTGATAAGACTTGCTCATATTTTCTTTTCCAATCCATTGATTCCTGCTTGGTAGAATCTAGTGTTTTCAATAAACTAGAGTACCTTTCATCCAGTGATCGACGATTAGTTTGCAGATCAGTTATTCGATTCATATATTCATCAGTTAGTTTCTTCTTATCTTTGATGGCATCCTCATATCTCTTAATGTAGTCAGATTTTTCACCTTCACTGGCTTCCAACCGTTTCATTAAAAGAGCCATCTTATCTTCAATCAAGCGGCATTGTAAAGCAAGAGAACTCTTTTCTGATTCAACTTTAGCTATTAGCCTCTTGATAAGGTCAACCACGGGGCCTTCAAAACTGTTGACAGCAGCAACATGGAAATTAATTTAGAAAAGGTCACTGGAAAGATAAAATATACAAATAGAAAATTTGGTAGATAGACATTTTAACAAACCTTCGTTGCAAGAAAACAGCAAGTTTTTGCCACTTCCCTGGACCTTGAATAGTTTTTTCATATTCAGATAAAAGAGCATCAAGAACCTGCATCAAAAAATACATTATAGAACCTTATCTTTTCAATAAAGCCACCTTATTTTTGCAACATGATCAATATTTGCCATTAGGAGCACAGCAATTACCTTAGCAACATTATCAATCTTTGCATCAGAAGCATTACAAGCTGCCCTCAGCCTCTTTTCCATAGACTGAATGGCATTTGAGCACTGCAGATCTGCCTCCATGAATGCATTCCTCCTATAATCCTGTTAACCAATACATTAGTAACATCTAATACGACATAGAAAGCAATGCAGCACAGCCTCAAACCCAAACATCAAATGAATAACAGACAATTGCATACATATTTACAATGACAAAATGTTAGGTGTACGTACAGACACATATACTTAAAACATAATTGCACTTTAGATCCCTTTAATTTGTACCATGTGATTAAGATCCCCCCAGTCTTAATAAGCCAACTAAGTCCCTTAGTTTCTGAAATTGGAGGCTCTATGCCTTGGGCTAGAAGGATACCTCCATGGCTGGGACAGGGAGCTCATGACTGTCACTGTCATACTCCCATACTTTTAGAACTACAAATCCCTTTGTTGATTTGATTGGATTGGATCTCTATTGGGATTCCACTAATTATGAGTTATGATATACTTCTAAAACTCTTTCATATCCCAAATCATAAACCACAAAAATAATTTGATAGAAAAATAACAATTTAAAGGTTCGAGGAAAAAGAAAAAGGAGGGAAGGACCAAAATTACTTTATTTTAAAACTGCCTTAATTAGCCTTTACCAGAATGGATTTAAATAACCACAACTGAATATTGTTACGGTAAATTATAAACATGGAACTCGTATATATTTTCCCTAAACTCAATAACAGGTTATCTTCACTTCCCAATGATTCATAAAACTTTAATACAATGCAACATTTACTAAACGATGTTCAACAAAAGAGGAACAAAAATAAATTTTGCCTCCCCCCAACCCCATTCCATAACTTCCAATACTGCCAGAAATGAATGATAATGGTTTTGTACAGACAAAATGTTACTACATTCCAACCCTAAAAGGATATAAAGAAGCACCAAGCAATTTTCCGTTCAAAATAGTGATTAGCAGGCTATCTGAAACTCTCCCACTAAATCCTACAACAGAAGTAGATCAAAGGCAAGCCAATTACATGAGATGCATCCAGGTAGCTTACAGTCTTATTTGTCTCTGCTTTCTAAAGTAGATAAGCTAGATGGTTCTTTCAATAAACCAGAGGGATCAGATGGGGTAAAAAATATATCGTCCAATTATTGTACAAACCGGTCAAGAATTTATAAGCAAATGACCCCACAGGCAATCACATTCTTCAAATGATAGTAAAACATCCCCATTGCAGGTAATATAAACTGCCACCAACCAGGCTATTACCCCAACCACAAAAAGAGGGGAGAGGGAGACAAGACAATTGAGGCAACAAATTATAAGCTAACATGCACATAACTTATTCACATAAAGTTTATCAGTTAATCCCACTCATGCTCTGACATACACAATACCTCAAATGCCTTTTTGAAGAATCTCAGAAGAAGGTCCTCATATTTCTTCCTTGCTGAACCAACTCCTACAGCACTAGCATTAAAAGCAGCCATTGACTTTTGAACTGCAAGTTCATGTGCTTCCCTCAAAGCACCCTATAAACAAGTATTACCATTAGAAAGAACAACTATAATCATTATTAACTTTAAGCAGATAGAATAGATTACTCACTTCCTCAGGGGCTGTTGACCGCTCAAAAGAAGACATATAAACTTCGGTAGCAGAATCATATGCCCGACGACACTCCGCTTCTTCAACACTCTGCAAGGCAACAACAAAGGAAGTATAAAACCAGTGCTTTAGAAAACAAAAAAAAGTCAAGAAAAAAACATGCTGTAATATTATCACATTTTATATTTTACAAAAATGTCTGAATAATGTCATGTTTCTCCTTTTATTAACAGATAAAATATACTTGGTAAGAAGAACAAATGACGTTCTAGTAGGTAAAAACTCTACATTACTTCAAATGGTAGATAAAAGTAATCATTCACATTAAAAGAAAGGGGATAAAAGCAGCATACAATTTAGAACAATTAATAAAAAGAAACTTCCTCAATTGAACATCAACTTCCAGATACTGTCAATTACGATTTATAAGCACGTAAAATGAATGATTAGTGTTTTCTCAAGCATCTTATTTCCTTGGATGGTTAAAAATATTGTGCAATTGCAACAAGTCACTAAAGTGACATTTTATAACCAATTTGACCAAACTAAGACCTTAAACATGTCCATTGAATTCTGTATCATTCTTTATGTGATACAGTTAAACCGGTTCCTCTCGAACTCAAGTAATAATTTGAAGATTTAATATTAACCTGCCAGGAGGAAGAAATTGTAGGCACAGCACCATGGTTGAGCGCATCCAGATAAGATTCTGTTATACCAACCAAGACAGGTCCAGTCATCATAGTTGCACCAACTTGTTTTGGCCTTGTTCTCTCAAAAACAATCTTCGTCAATGCATCAAGCCCAGATCGAAATTCAGGCCTTAATTTTCCAAGCTGCATAATATAAAATGTCAAAAGGTTAAAAGATGCAACACAATGACAACAAAAGAATGTCAGCTGATAGATTACTTACTGATATCTGATCCAGTCGCTGTAACTCATTTTCGTTGTTCAAAGGTCGCACAAGAGTGAAGCATTCCCTGTCTGGGAACAAAGCTCGAATGGAATCCCGAATCTGTTGTTTGATTTTGTCAGAAAAATAATTATTCCAGGGAAAATAAAGTTCATATTTGCCATTTTCCAATATACCTAAACATCTTGCAAAATGTATTTTCAAAAAATTATAGTTTGTAAGTCAGAATGACAGGAAGTAAAAGAAAAATATATCCAGAAAGTAACCATAGCACAAAATTTTGTTGGAAAACATTCAATACCTGGAAGAATGCCAAATCAATGGAATTTTTAACATAGGATCAGGAGTAGAAGATTAATAATATCCTAATTGATTCGAAGTGAGAAATTATTTTCAAGCCCCAAGATTTAATGGCTTGTGCTAAAATGTTGCTAAGAATTTATGATTAAACAAGTCAGTAAAGAATAAACCTAGTCAAATATTCAGTCATTGGAGAGGCTGTAATTATAAATTCGCAAGATTATGTAAGCATTAACTCAATGAATGGGGAATGACTGACCATACATATTAGAGAACACCAACAATCGAAGCAGTATTTATCACACACTAGTACCAGATTTGATAGAGTTCCAGACTAATGTGCATTAATAATACTTAAATGAACATGAAAAATGTGAACCATGCATTAGCAACGGTGTAGCAATCTTGTACAGATTTGAAAGTTAGAGTTGAAATATTTCCCTAGATCTCTCGTTCACCGTGACATTGAGACTTACAGAACTACAATCATTGAGGAATCAGGTTGCAGGCTCATCAATTTCTCATGGAGTTCTACATGATTTCTTATACTTCTCTTTTCAACTTACCATGTAAGTCTGAATTTTCTGTCGTTAAGGGATGAGGAATCCCAGAACTAACTTAATTAATGTAATATGAATTTTGGTTTCTAATTCATGTTCATTATGTTTTATTGATATCTGATGTTTAAATTTATTGTTGCTCAATAAAGCTTGCCACTAGACTATGACACTTTGTTTCTAAAGGCAATGGGAAGATAGAATTAAGAATTCAAAGAGAAACAAATCAAACAAATCAACGTATTATTAATAATGTTATTGAAAAGGGGATTATTGAGAGAAGAAATGACAACGCAAGGAGAATGAGTATATTACCATTGAAGCCCAGCACACAAGACTACTAACACAATTAATAAGAATCCTACAAACAGTAGTGAGATAATTAAATTGCATCTTTGAATAACTAAAAAAGGAAGCAGAAAGGTACCTCATTTTTAGCTGCTATATCTCTTCCACTCCCTTCAACAGGCCTCAAGGCAAGTTCCAGATAATCACGGGGAGTTATTTTTCTGTTATCTTCTGTTAGGTCCAAATAAAAGTCCTGCCAGCACGAGGGTTGACAATTAATGAAGTAAAAAACGAGAATATACAACACAGCTACAGCATGCTAAGATACCACCATAACTACAATATTATGACAATTTTGCCTAACATGTCCAATTGTACACAACCTACCCTTAAAAGCCAAACAAAAATTGGGGAAAACTGTCCTAGCTCAGATGCAGAAGTCTTTCCTCCAGATGCTCTAACACGAATATGCTTTGTCATTTGGGTGACCAGGGAGAGACGATCCAGGGCAGCCTCATCGATACCACCCATCTGGGAAAAAAAGTAGCATCAGCATTCCAATTTCAGACAAATCCACAAAAGTTGGAAAAAGAGAGAATAAAGCTTCATGATGTAACAGATTCAAATGAACATTCTAGACAGAATGTATAGGTTTGAATAGGCCGTGCCAACCTGGTTATAAATGAACATGCTAGATAAAAGAACTGCCAGTGAGAATATCTGGGTGCTGTATGTACCCTGCGTAGTAACCAAATTGCTGAGTAAGACAAGTTAGCAATGTTTAGAAATCGACTACATGCATGTGAAAAAGAATATATGATTAGAAAGCTGAAAAACTGACGGTTTGATCATAAGCATCTATTCCTTCACTGTCTAATAGCAGGAGATTATAATCTGTTCCGTCAAGAGCAGTCCTTTTCAAAGGTGTACTCCACAACCAAAGCCCTTTGGTACAAGGCCTGTGTGTTGATGCTACTTGAAATCCACTACTCTTTCCTAATAGCTGAAATAAAAATAAAAATAAAAACATAAGCCCAAAATCCATAATACATATTATAATAACAAAATCTTATAATGTATATTTCAAGACTTGCAGAAATGATGTCAGCGGAAACATTGAATCTCAGATTGAGAAAAAAAAAACAGTCTCTCATACGCTAAAAAATATTCCCAGTTCTGTAAGTAAACAATAATATGGAGCAGAAAGAAGTACCAAAGCATTTATCTTCCACATGCAATAGAATTTGGCACTTAAATTTACAACTCGAACCAAACGGAAACAGTAATCCACAAACTAATTGTTGCACACGATACGCAAATGAGCAGACACTCTCAAAATCACAAAGCCACACTTTCCACTGTAGTCATTGGACTACTAACCAATCAAGGACAGTTCCCAAACCTTCCAACTAGGTTGCGAATTTCGCGTTCAAAAATAACAAAAATCACCGCGACCACCACAAAAAAAAAAAAACTACGTTTGTCCCAAAATTAATCAAAACCAGATACACAATAGTCAGAAACATAAACACCATTACCACTAAACAATCTACGGTTATCCCACGGAACAGACATCAACGTAGCAAAACCCTAATTACTAAATGCAACACTACACTCCAAAACCCTAAACTCCAACAGCGAAGATTTTCACTGGAATAGAATAATTACCTGATTCAAGATGAAACTCTTGCCCTGTCGCGCCCGACCACAGACGGAGACGACGCCGATGGGCTCCTTGACGAGTTGGAGCGTCGCGACGGCTTCCGGATCCATGCGGAACTTCCCCTTCTCATCGCAGTAGACGAGGCGTATGGGTCTGGCGGGGCCGGTGACTGGAGACGCCGACGAGGACGACGGCGCGGCGACCGTGGAGGAGGGCGGTGACGAGTCGGCGGGGCTATCCCTGCCTCTGTTGAAAAGCTTGAGCATCTTTCACCCTTTCTCGGGGTTCGCACTTTTTTCTTCCCTCTTTCTCCGTTTCCGTGCTTCCCTTTATGCCTGGATTTTCAGAAATTTTACTACTACAACAACAACTACTATTATTATTTATTGGTTTAACTTTTTCTTTTGAGGCGGTTTAAAATTAGCGAGGGAAATGAAAAGGAAGGATCACAGACACAAAAGAGAAGTCAAGAATAGAGTTGTTTCTTCACTTCTTTATAGTTCAAATTTGTAACCACGGGACCACAGCGTGGTAATAAAGCAACCGTTTAAAAGGGAAATAACCGGGTTCACCTCTCCTTGAATTTTCGAACCGGTTTAAACTCTAATTTTATTTGAAATTTAATAAATATTCGCCTTCAAATTTTTTACTCAATTAAAATAATTCAAATTTTAAAGTAATTATATAAAAATATTATAATATATCATCATTTATTAATAAAAATAATAATAAAGCATTTGCGTTAAATAACTTAAAATAATAACTTGTTTTTTACACTTCAATTAAGAGTAAAAATGATCTAGAAATATCATCTTTAAAATTTATAATTAACGTTAAATTTTTTATGCAAATAGTTTATGGTCCTTACGTTTCTGAGTTTGGTTGTGCATAAAAGGGTGGAAATAAAAGTAAAAAATTGATAATTTGGAAGAGTGGAAAAAGAAGAAAGTTTCTAAAGAAAAATGGTGGGACTTTTCTTTTCATGTTTTTCAAGCTGGCTAGCGAAGAAGAACAGAGAAAATATGTTCAATTGTTCAGACACTTTTCAAACTTTACTTATTTATGTGCTGAGCCAATTTAGTTTAAGGTAAAACTTTGGGATGCATATGGACAAAAAAAAATTAACTACAATAATTTGTATTTTTTTAACTCTTTTTTTTAATAATAATAAATAAATAATATGAATAAAAAATAAAATTGACTTTTATACTTTTTAAGTCATCAATTTCTTATTTATTAAATGATTTAGAAAATATATTTTTTCACATCCATTTGATACAACTTCATGTTATTGAAGATAGCAAATGACAGTAAAATAAGTATTGCTTCTAAACTAAGTTATCGTGCATAAGTTTCAATAAAATTATATTTTCTTATTGTGAGGAACCTTTGGTCACAAGGTTAGTTTAGTTTCTCACAATCTACCTTGTTTGTCTAGTTTGTTATGGACCCACTTGATTCCTATGACTGCTTTATTATTTGGTGGATCTATTAGGATCCACTAAAAAAATTTTTGCATTTTGAAAGCTTGAAACAACAAGAGTTGACATTTTGCATAAAACACATCTCAACATAATTTTGAATTCTTGTTGTCAAAGTTTTACAAAGAAACTTTTGATCTAAATTAATTATGCAAAGCTTAATTTGTTAAAGGAAACAATTCAAAAGCAAATATAATATTTCATAGATTAACAATGGTATGATTTTTAATTTGAAGAACATTTAATCAAGATTTACACACAATATATTAAAGAATATTTTTTCATAGCAAGTTTGAAAACTTTATAGTTTCATAAAACTTCTAAACATTTATTTTAAACTTTGATTTCAAAAATGTTTAATTAATATTAAACTTATTTTAATAACCAAAAACGAAGTAGTAAGAATCACTAAAAAATAAAAAACACATTATCTGTTACTCATAGCTTGAGAGTCCGTCTAATGCGTAGAAGAAGACTATCATCTAACACTTTGACCGAAGACTAGACCATCTAAAGCTTTGATGAAGACTAGACTGTTTAATGTTTTGATAAAGACTACACAATCTAACTTTTTGACAAAGATCATCACATCTAAACACTTTGACGAAGACTAGATCATCTAACACTTTATCGAAGGCTATATCGTCTAATATTTTGATGAGGATTAAATTGTCTAACACTTTGACAAAATCTAATGCTCTGACAAAGATTAAATTGTCCAACACTTTGACAAAGACTAAATCATCTAACACTTTGACAAAGACTAAATCATCTAACACTTGATAAGACTAGACCGTTTAACGCTTTGACGAAGACTAGATCATCTAACGCTTTGACAAAGACTAGACTGTATAACGTGTTGATGATCACTTAATCATCTAATACGTTGAATGAGGGTAGACCATCTAATGCGTTCAAACATTGTGATTGTCTAACGCATTTGAGCTGCGTTTTACTGCAAATAAAATAATTTCGTCAGTCAACAATTTATGACTTAGAATATTTGTTATCATCAAAATCATTTAAATGCTTATGTACATAAGACCGTCTAATGAGGCCTCGGACTATCTAGTGTTAACTAGACCTCTAATGCACTAACATCAATAACTAAGTTTTCTATATTTTCTTTGATTCTTCTTCTAGACTTAAAATATGAGCAAATTCGACACTATTAAAGTCTAGAATTTCAGCTTTAAGGATTGGAGAGGAGAATGATTTTCTTAAAGATGATGAAATGTTGTTTGTAAAGGAAGATATTTGGTTAACTAATTTCCTGGTGGAAGAAGAAGGAGTAATCAAAATTTGATTTGTTGAGATTCTCAAGCACCCTTAACGGATATTGTCATGATGGATTTGCATTTAATATATGGTTTGATTTTATTTATGGATTAATAATATATTGAACAAGAAGTCAACGTGTGAAATGAGTTGAGTAAAGAAAATTTGGTAAATAACTAAGGAAAGTATTATATTCAAAAGAATGTGACTTTTACTTAAACGATTCAAATAACATTTTATTGGGAACATTTATTCTTGTTAAGAAAATGATATTATAATTATCTATAGATAAAACTCTTAATAGAAAAGAATTAACAATGAATGAGTAAATTATGAAGATACAGATCCCAAAATTATAAATTAAGTACTAATAAAGAATTATTGAATTTATTGTTGTTGCTCATCAACAGGGGTGATTCAAGGCCCAAGCACATAAATCAACCTATAAAAT
>Ga0123340_1005238_pt1 | contig 12330 bp, 5 predicted proteins | sample SirMexnodulemix_FD_89961 | JGI IMG/M metagenome (GOLD analysis project Ga0123340, IMG submission 89961) | Root nodule microbial communities of legume samples collected from Mexico - Siratro Mexico nodule mix | ecosystem: Host-associated > Plants > Roots > Nodule | place: Mexico: Nepantla... | reverse complement strand
GTAATAAATACTTTAATTGTATTTTTTTTATTATAATTAAAAAATTCTACACATGCACATGTGTTTCTGTCAGTACATAGTTAAAAGTTTATATCAGAGTAGCCTAAATAAGAATTTAGAACCAAAAATTACAACTAACTAAAATTACGGAAATCAGGTATTTTATTTAAAATAAAAAAATAAACATATATAAATTAAAAATTGAACATTAAAAAAATAAATAAAGACCAAAGTAAAAAAACAAAAAAAAACCTAAAAATTTCAATTTACCTAAACTTTAAACATCTCTCCCAACTTTGGCTTTGTGTCTCTTGCAGTTCTGAGTCCTCTTCACTCTGCTGCCTCGCCCTGCGGCGTTCTGCTCTCTCTGTCTCCGCTTCTGTCCTCCCTTCTTTCTCTTGCCGCCGCCGCGCTTTCCTCTCATCGCCATTTCTTTCCTTTCTCTCTAATAGCAAGTTAACCGAGACAGCCACGAAGAAAGCCAACTAAAGGGTAAATTTCTTTTTTCAAACTTCCCCCACCGGCTCTTTAGGGTTTCTTTGTTTCGTTGAATTAGTTTTAGGTTTTCGTTGATTCGATGAATAGTTTAGTTTGAATAAGCTTTTTGTTCATTTTTATATGATGCACATATACTATACAACATGGTTTTTGGACAGATAAATAGGGAGCGCGAAAATTACTTCATTTGCCTTTCATTTTGCCTCCTTCTCCTTCAGGCTAAATATTTAAAGTCTTAAACTGTGTGTAGTGCCACTGTTTCGAGCCCCTCTTTTGCGAGTTTAGCTGAACAGTAACTGGGGGATCACATTGCATGTCACAAGTTGAATGAGTTGTTTATTAGCAGTCCTTGTTTATATCGAAAATCTTTAACACCATATATCACCCATTTTTCTGGCTCTAAACTACACAAACCACTTCAGATTTGGGTATGTTCTTCATTGATGTTCATGTACATACCTTATAGTTTGTTCTCAATTATTGGTTGTTCTATTATTAGTTGGATAGGTCCTTATATCATACTATATTTAGTTTTCCTTTTAAAGTATTTTTAAGAATGTCCCTCTTTGACTAAGATGTGCCCAGAATACTCCTTATAACGCTTGGGTCCTCCTTTGAGTTAGCTTTGGGAGTGAATTCTGGCAAATAAGCTTCTCTATAATCATTTATTAGAGGAAAAGAAAAAAGAAGATAAAATTAAGTAAGTTTCACGTAAAGTTGTTTTTTTTTCTTTCTTGTATTTCTTCTTTGGCGGGTACTTATGTACAAGTTCATCCAGACAAACCCTTGGTCTTTGTTGTTTTTTCTTTTCTAATATGATATTAGAACTTATTTGATCTTAATTTTTGGGTCTTCCACATACCTCTAACTTCACACTAGTGTCTGGTTAAGATGTGACACATAAGTCTCTCTCTTTCTCTGGCTCTATCTATCTATTAAACTAGTGGCTGGTTGAACGAATGTTTGGAACTTGGTACAGCAATTTATGCTGCTGTTTAATAGCTGATAAATAAAATAAACAGTTGTTCTATTTTTGAAAGAAGTGATTATTTAGTTGTGTATCCTGATGACAGGGAAAAAGAATGAGGAAGCTAAAGTTTCATGAAAAGAAGCTTTTGAAGAAGGTAAATTTTTTGGAATGGAAGAGGGAAGGGGGTCACAGAGAGAACTTGGTTATGCAACGCTACCATATTACTGGACGGGACGATTACAAAAAGTATTATTCATGATTCACTCTGTTTATGTTTTCTGAAGCTGTGTAATTCCGTCTGTTTTAGATTAGCTTTTGGCTGACCCATCGTATGTTTTTTTGCCTCTGTGATGATGCAAATATATCAGATATTCAGGTTTATGCCATATGGTTCAGAAGTTAGTTAACATATTGAAACAGATGGATGCAAAGGATCCTTTTCGAATTGACATGACTGACAAGCTTTTGGAAAAACTGTAAGTTCATTTTTATTCACTCATATCATTTGAACATATGATACAACATCAATTGATATATTTATAAAATATATTATTGAACACGGAAGTCATATATAACAACAATGTACGTGCTGTCCCGGAGACAAAAGTATTGGCCTTATTGTACACCTTATATCAGATGTAATTGTAGTACATATCTGCCATTGTGCAGTACTGAACTAATGGTGAATACCTTTTACAAGATAAGTTATTGATATAACATACTATTATACTCCTAATAATAACTTCCTCCAGCCCATCAAATGGGTCCTTTCTAATCCACTTAGACATCAGTTTCTATCAAAATATAATTAAAATTGGTGAACTATTTGCAATTATTCTGCGGTGCTTTTGGTTTTTTGTGATGATTTTTCTCTATAACTTTCAAGTTGGTAAGATATTTGAATAGATGTAACTCCATTTCAATAAGAACACGTTAGCCTTACTGTTTCAATAGAAAGATTGTATTGATTTAGGAACCACTTTTTATTTATTCTTGGTATTAGCCTGAAACAAAGGAGAAAAATAATTTATGGAATTATGAGCTATTATTTTCTTCCTCATTTTTTTTTTTCTTTTTGGATGACAGCTACAACATGGGCGTGATTCCAACCAGGCAAAGTATCACACTATGTGAACGCTTAACTGTGTCATCCTTCTGTAGGTAAAAATAATAGTCTGCTGATTATTTTTTAAAATGAAAATTGAGCGATTGATTTTATTTGTTTGCACTTTGCTCATTAGAGTGTCCAAATGTAAATATATCAAGAGGAGGAGATAATAATTATAACCTGCAAATGCAGTTTAATAAATAATTATAACCTGATGACCCCAGGTATGGGATCAATTTCAAGATAATCTTAGGGATGTTACTGGGTGCATTATTACTTGTTTTCTTTTCTAGATACTAACTTTTCTTCCTATCTGCATTATATTACCCTCGATTGTTCTTAAAATTAATGATTTTCTCCATTGTGCAGACGTAGGCTTGCAACTGTTCTGGTGCGACTAAAATTTGCTGAACACTTGAAAGAAGCTGTCACGTACATTGAGCAAGGGCATATCAGGGTTGGTCCAGAGACAGTGACAGATCCAGCTTTCCTTGTAACTAGAAACATGGAAGACTTCGTTACATGGGTGGATTCATCCAAAATAAAGAGAAAGGTGCTTCAGTACAATGACAAATTGGATGACTATGATTTAATGAATTAAGTCGAAGGCTAAATGTCAGCTTATTGTGGTTTGCAACTAATATGAAATCATGGACGATTTTGTTTCCTTCGGGGCCGTTTAGAAAGGCTTGTATTTTAGTGGGATTATTTTAAATTTTAAATTCATACCATGGTGTAATGAACCTGGAAATTAGTGAATCAGTGTTTAAGATTTATTCTGCATTTCCTAATCAATTGTTTAGGGATCACATCTACCGCAGCTTGGATTTTAAGTGAATGATGAACCAATGTGGTTGATAGGGATCACGGAAACAAATTTTTAAAGGGTAGCTTTGCAAGGATTTTTTTTTATGGTCTTGTAAATGCATAGTAATAGTTTAATTATAATTTTAGATTGTCACAAGGTGATGAAGTTCAAGCTGGCATTCTGCATCGTTCTCCCCCATTGCTCAAATTATAGATATATTTGCCACCGTATAGGAATGCTAAACATACATTCCAATTCGAGAGAAGTGAAACAAGTAACTATTCCAATTGAGTTATGAGTTCAGTTAAATTATAGTTTACCGAGTATACAAGTAAAGCTTGTAATGAAACGAGTGTGATAGAATCAGGTAATTCAGATTCACACCAAAGACCGAGTGTGTGTTTGGAAAAGATTCGAGATACAGTTTTTAACTTCCAATAGAAAAAGAAAATTGGAAGCCAGAATCAGTAACCTCAGTCAAGATGCCCAAAATCACATCAAATGTGGCTTTGGTAGAGTTCCCAAACATGCCCTAATTTTGCATGTTTCTTTATCCTGTACCCTGTCTTCAGCAGCCCGCCTTTTGATATGTATGTCAATATCATATCTACAAGTCAATGATAAAACCACTTTCATCAATTCTGGATCATACTTTTCGGTGTAATAAATCGATTTGAAGATCGTTTGAACTTCAGAAGATGTGGATAGTCGAATATATTTTTCTAACCACAAAGGCGTTTCCTCGTAATCAAGCTTCTTTAATAAAATGGAAAATTTACACATATTTGTGTTGATACTTCTTTAGTTAAGTAACATTCATTTTCTGAATTAACGATACAGTTTATGTACTTAAGTTATAACAAAAAATGTTCAGTATATAAAGCCTTTACTTCAATCCATACAATATTATGAACCAAAAATAAGATGTATGAATGTCCTAATAACTTCATTTTATTTATCTTTTACTGCTACTATGAGTTGATATTCAAAACATTCTTAACATGTCTAGGAATCTCAATATCTTCAGCCTGCCGGCATACATGTGCTATTTCTGAATCCAAAGGACAGAATGGCCATGCAATAATATGCAATAACATTTCATTACTTCTGCATCCCATACTTGGCTTTACTGAACATGCAAATCAGAAGAAGAATCCATAATTTGCAAAATTTTACCTATCAGTTTTGCTTAGCTTAAATATGTTTGAGAAACAAATTCAGAAGAAACAAAAATGCAGGGATTAATAATAATAATAATAATAATAATAATAATAAAAACAGAACAAGTGAAAATCATTTGTTTTAACACTTGAATTTGTTGTTCCTTTTCTTACTAAATTCCAAAGCATCACATGGCAAACATCTGCACTTATTTTATTTTGCATAAACGATCGATACATCAACATCCGTTTTCTTGATAATGTATCCATAAGCTAAAACATATTGACAAGAACCCTGACTTATCATTCTTTCATTTTGTTTGAATATCTTCAACTTACAAGACCCTTTTCCCATAAATGCCATTATCATCTTATGAATGTCAAACCTATAGCTGTGACTATGATCGTGGAAGGAAGGCCAAATTTCAGGTGACTCCAGAAGGTTAGCGTGTATGGTAGGTTTGGAGCACGGATAGCCTGTTCACACACTATCAAGTTAGCAGCTGATCCCAACAGTGAGAGATTCCCTGATATGGTGCTGGCCCAAGCCAATATCAGCCATGCCTTCTTCTCATCTGCTTTGGAAATTGCAGCAGCCGAGGCTGCTACACGTCCTCCAAGCAAGAGAACTAGATAATAAACATACATAAAAGATAATTATAGTTAATAGTCATGTATCATAAGATCAAATTCTTTAACAATGATGGATACAGGTTTAGTGCAGATGAATATAACTTCTTGTTCTAATGATAATATTAAGCCAAAAGGAATATGACAAGAAACAAATAAAGATAAAATATCTACTATTGGTGTTTGACCAAGTACCCCCTAAAAGTGTAATTTGATATCAAGACAAATTGATACATACATAACATAAATACTTGTTCTTTCTGATGTGTTTACAAAGATTTTCCAGTGGACGAGTTCTTCTTACACCGTAATAAGATTCTTCCTGCACCCTAATAAAAAAATTCATTCCGTAATTATCCTTATGTGAGAACCGGATGACACCTCCATCCAGTTGTCATTTGAAAAAAATTGACAACCGGATGAGGGTGTCATCCGGTTCTCATTTCCAAATCAAAATGATAACCGGATGAAACTCATCCGGTTCTCATAGTCCAAATCGAAAAATTAATCTGTTTTCGATTTGGATTATGAGAACCGGATGGGTTTCATCCGGTTATCATTTTGATTTGGAAATAAGAACCGGATGACACTCCCATCCGGTTGTCATTTGAAAAAAAGTTGACAACCGGATGAGCATGCTATCCGGTTGTCATTTGAAAAAAAATGACAACCGGACGGGGGTGCTATCCGGTTATCAATTTTTTTAAAATGAGAACCGGATGGCTTACTCATCCGGTTCTCATATAAGGGCAATTATGGTATTAAATTTTTTTATTAGGGTGCAGGAAGAATGTATTAGGGTGCAGGAAGAACTCGTCTTTCCGTGGTGAAGAGAAAGAGAAGTCTCTTACAAGCAAACAACTAAAACCCATCAAATATTTAATAGATATCTATCAAAATAGAAAACTAAATTCCACGCTTATCCAAAATTATTTGCTCTTATTAGGAGTTTACCACTGTTGAAGAAACATTTTCTCGATTTTAGGGAATAGTACGATTTGGTTAAATTTCGCTAACAATCCATCAGATTTTTCAAAGAACTGAACTGAAAAACATTCAATCTATAAAAGTTATTCTGTTGTGTGCACTCACAATATAATTCCTGTTGTTTCAATGACAATAGATTAGGCACAATAAGTTACAGCTTCAGGAAATATGTATTCTGAAAGTCATTCAGTGTATGCAACCACTGCATAGACAAACCGGGGTATAAAAATTCAATGACAATTCTAAATGCTCGCTTCTTCCAGGGACTTTCTTTGCACGTATCCAAACCATCTAAACTGATTTTCTAACATCTTTCAGCAAGTCTCACACCAATATCTCCTTATATACAATTCTTATCACAACTATACCTTCCTTTAATATGTTGGATTTAACTCCTCTATACGGAGTAAATATGAAGATGAGAACGCAAGGATGCATCAAGTGTTAGTTTGAATTCAGGTATCTTGTACTCTAAATTAACTTTATATCAACAATAGATCATCCTTATATGCTCACTTTACACATTTTCTCACTTTAGAGAAGCAATCAGTTATGTCAAAGTTGTGGAATATACCTTTATTTCATTTTGAAGGTAAAAAACCTGAACTACCTCGTGTGTGTTATATCACAATAGAGGTGTTACGCATTTACTATGTCATTTTATATAATACTATTGTTGTATTTCATGCACTGCTTTGATTCCTTTGCAGTGTGCAATCAAGAACTTTTTAAGTTTCAATTCAGGGAACATGGAGAATGAAGATTTAACAATCAATGTTAACAAATCCACATGACATTGTAAGACCTCCTCTCCCAAACAAAAAACAGTGAATATTTTGTCAGTAAAATTGATCCACGGCCACTTACCTGTTGGTACATTTGAAGCCAAATTTGATAGGACAAGTATGACAACTGCAAGAATTGCAACTCCACTGGCCCGATCAACGCGAGAATAGGGCTCCATTATGTCCCACAAAGCACTTGGAATCCCAGTTTTATTGAGGCCATCTACCGTGATAAACATTCCACAAAAGAATATCAAAAGTGAATATGAAACCTGTAATAAGAGGAGAAAAAAACGTAAAATATGTGAACAGCAGAAGTACTTTTATTATTCCTGGGAGAAGAAAGAGGAAACGAGAAAGATCATATTCAAACCTTTTCTAAACTCGGTCTAGCATCTTTGAAATCAAGAACGATAAGAGCAAGTGCCGCAGTAATTGCAGTCCATGACATATTTAAACCTAAAAGTAAAGCAACCAACATTCCAACTGTGATGATGTAAACACAGGATTTCCACAGTACCCTCTTCCATCTTATGATAAAATCGTTTTTTCTTTCCGAAGGGTGAATAAGTGTATCTACTGTTGCTGCAGAACTTGTAGGGCTAGTTTCCTCCTTTGTCAGAGATGGCACACCATTTATTCCATCCCTTGGTAAACTTGAGATTCTTGCAGAATCAAAAGCGCTGCTAGAAACCCCATTACTTTCACTTGCATTTGCAATTGACCGGTTTCTTAGAATCTGTTGAGGAGAGTTCTGAACACTGATAGCTTCAAGATGGGAATTCCATTCTTGAGAATTCAAGGATGAAATATGAGACATAGTGGCTGGAGAAAACCGGTGGGAATCATACTCCTCCTCTACCACAGCTTCTGCCCCTGCATCTTCTTCGTCCTTATGAACAGATAATAACTTCCAATACATGATTAGAAGAATTGTAGCATTTGCTACAACTCCTGCCACCATAGCTGGAAGAATACCAATCAGAAAATTACCAAATGATATTTTACTCTGAACAGCTATAACCAGGTTTTGGGGGTTGCCAATTGGAGTGGCTGAGGACCCAATATTAGCACTTGAAGCAAGGGCAAGTAGGAAGGGTGTTGGAGGAAGGTTATGCTGCCTAGCAATTTTCAATATGAATTCAGTCAAAACAACACAAGAGGTGTCATTTGTGAAGAGAGCACTTGAGACAGCAGAAATAACACATATCCTACAAAGTAAATCCTTTGCACCTCTACTCTTCCAAGCCAGCAACTTCCCTATATACTTAAACATGTCAGCTCTTTCAAGATAGACACTGACAACCATTGTCCCAAAGAGAAGACCAAGAATTGGAAGATCAATCGTTGCATAAGCCTCATCTGGAGTAATAACTTGGAATAGGACCATAAGCATGGCTCCAAGGAGGGACCCTGCAGTTCTCCCAATAGGTAGAAAAGGCACAGCTGGGAAAACTGCCAAGACCCAGAAGATTGCAAATGCAATTAAACCAAACACCACTTTTGGAACAGGAGCCATTGCCATTATTGCGACCAAACAAGCAAACAACAAGTTCCTAGTTCCAACCAAAGACTGATACTTCCACCTTTTGTACTATCAACAACACAACAGTAACTTCTCCCCGAGCAAAATTCCTGAAATATGAAAATTCAACCTCTGAGACATCAGCAAAAAATAAAGATTACCAGTTAAGCAAGTGGAGTACTATACAATTACATAAACAATCAATTTACTCTTGGCATCTTTCCAAATTACCAATACCACAAAACCAAGGTCAAAGGTTTCAGATATAGCAAGAAGAGTGGACAATTCATCCACCCTTCCTTCAGAAAAGCTTACCTATAAAACTAAAGTTTTCATGGACAGACACTGAGGCCTAACTAGGAGGCATCAATTTTCTGTGGCTAACAACGTGTTTTTCTTTTGTGTGCTTCGCTTTCTTATGACAGAGTAGCTTGGTAGCTGTAGATTGGATTACGTTGAGGAATATCTTGGTGAGTTGGGGTGAAACAAAATTGAAGCATCTTCAGTCTTGTCAGGGCACGCGCACGTCAACTCATAATTTATCACATCCACATGCTGAAAATGTTACCCTATATTCTATTATACTACACGCACCATGTAAATCACAATTGTTAAAACTTGAAAAAACCATCGCCACTAACAGCTGCTACCTTCCCAGAAAAAATTTCAAGAATCAATTAAGTATTCTTTTGTTTTCTCTTGTCGGTCTCCAAATTATAATTCTTTGACACAATGATTAACATTATATTAATATTGAGCTTCAATAATTACTCTAGAATTATATATATATATGACTAATTAGATGTACGAAAACCAAACTTTTAACTACTTTGCTTTGCACACACACATAAGAAACTTGATTGGGTTAAACATGTCTTGTTTAATTAGTGGACATTGTGTAGAGAGAAATGGCGGTGATTTAAAATGAGCCCCGAGATGGGGATTGAACTTAATGCTTGATTATGTTTTTCTCTATAAATTTAATAACAAGAGATAGAGACTGCAGAAGATTGATGAAGAAAAATGCTTTGGAAGTTTTCATGCAAAGAGTGTGAAAAGGTTATAGAATAAATGCATCTAACTCTAGACCATACAACATGTCCTTTTCATTTATCTTTTTTCAAATTAGCAAGTATTGTGGGCTGTTCTTCACCAAATATTGGAAGCTTGGAGTTAATAAACCAGAAAATTTATGAATAGTGTCACTGTCAACTAGAAGATGACATTTTTAATTGTTTCAATTGTACCTCATTAACCATCCTTTGAAAGATAGTGGAAATCCCACTTCAGAAAATTAGGTTTCTTTACTTCTGTATCCATTCTCAATTTTCACCTTTAACTTACAAAATTGTTATGTTATCCTCAATTTTTGTAAGTATTTGCACAGGAAACAATGAAAAAAAAAAAAATCCTACTTTATTATTTCATCCAGTGCATACATATGTATATGTACCTTGTGTATTGTTCTTCCACTTTGAAAAGAACAGTTCAACCTGATGCATAAGAAAATATTATCTAAAATTTGTGCAGATGGTGTGAGCAAATACTCTAAACACAAAAGGAACTTTCCGATGCAAAACAAGATAATGGAATTAGTAAGACAAATTATCTAATCCACCAATTCAGAGAGAGGAGAGAAAGAAGAATATCTAAATTAACAATAACGGTTGATTCAGACCATAATTTATATTAATACCTAAATGCAAAAAAATATCTTCTTAATACAAGAAAATCAACATAACAAAAACATAATAACATAATTAAAAAAATAATACAGAAATCAATAGTAAGTGACCATTGATACCTGATTGTAACTTAGAGAAAAAAAAAATGTGACTTTCAGTAGGTGTGAAGGATGGTGGATGAAGTGGGAAAGGAGATGCAGACTAGAAAATGAAGTGAGTAAGCAAAATGCATGAAAGGAGTGATTGGAGTGTGAGAGTAGAAAGAAAGTAGGAGAGTTAAAAAAAAACTGTTAAAAACTTGTGAATGTAGACAGTAGTGCAATAGTCAATAATTCACTTTAATGCAGATTGTCTTATAGCCTGTCAGACCCACATTCACGGGATGAGATCAAAGTGCAGACCCAATCAGGTCTACTCCATTTCGTTTTTAAAGTCATTTTATTAATTCTATAGTGATTGAACAACGTTCACATATTTTATTTTAGTATAATAAAAAATAATTTAATTTTATTAGTTTTATTTAACTTAGTAATAAGTAAGGTAATTAAATATGTATTTGATATTTAGTAATTATCACTTTTTATTAAAAAATTAACATTAATATGTAATTGATCTTGAAGAGAGTATTTTATCATTTGTTTTGTAAATTTAAAATTATTAGTAGTTTTTATCATAGTATTGAAGAAAGTCACTCTGAAATTGTGTTGGAAACAGAAACAAGTATGTAAGTTCGTTTCATTTTTAGGGATATCAACATCCAGTTAAAAATACTTATATTTTTACATTTAACAAATTTTTATACTATTTAATAATTATTATTTTACCTCTCATGTTAAAATTATTGAAATTGTTTAAACTTGAATGGATTCTCGTACTTAAATTCTTTTATTGAGAACATAAAATTGAAGTCATTTGGTGATAGAATGATGTGCATGTTAAAAGTCCATGCTTGGGAAACTAGTTACTAAAGTTCTTCTTTTCTTCATACTATAGTGCATATGAATCTTTGGGATGCTTTAACTGACGGTGCCTGTTGCTAGAACAACGAAATGAATACATGTTGTTCAGCTTACCATAAATAGGGCTATTCGCAAACCATTGAGGAGAAAGTGAACAGAGAAGTTAAATTGTGTAGGTTGTGGAGAACGAAACAGACAAGAACACCTTTCATTTGGACAAAGAAATAGAGATATATTTTTCCTTTTGGGAACTATTTGTGGACCTAGAAAGAGACACCAAAGAACAAACAACAAAGAGAACGCAAGCCTCCGGTACACAAATATCACTGCAAAAGGGTCCCCTCGCTCGTGCCGTCAGATAAAATCACCTTTTCATTTTCACTTTCTTGGAGTTGACAAGAGAAATCAATTTGAAGGTTGAACCTCAAGTATGAATGATGAGCCACAACAACTTGTTGCAGCATATTGGACCATATAGGGCATGGTCTAGTCTAGTTAGATAGTGCAGATGGTAGCAGTATGTAATTTTTCTTCTTTTTCCTGTCTCCCTCCAACATCTATATCTCAGCATTAATTAATGGTACAAATATAAATAAATGTTAATCAATTAGTTAGACTTTACCAAACTAACATGATCGCATACAATTAGGGGTGACAGAACATTTCAGTAAAATAAAAACATGGAAATGCAGAACAATAGTCGACCAATAACCCCAAGTGCAAAAACATATTTTTCTTATTATTGCACATTAAATGTCACATCAATCCACAAATCAGATACTAATTTTATGATTCTGTCTATGTAAACCTGCAAGTAATGTAATGTTCTATCAGAATTTAGAGTCCATTCTATATGTCCCTACTGACTTTTGCCCGTCTTGCATTATATAATTTTGGATCACAGAGACTGCTACAAGGGCTGTCTCACCTGTGTATTTACAGCCATTTCCTCAAGGCACAATAGACAGCACTAAGAACAGTACCTCAGGATATTCATCTAGAATGCTAATGATTCTGTAATGGAAAAGTCTTTTTTATTCTGAATCATAACGAAGGTACGTACATTAAATTGAGATTTCACAATACTAATTTACTTGTAAATTTTAAAAGATTATGCAAACATATTATGACTTTTCAGATTTTTAAAAAGAATTTCATAATTAGTTTTTGTAGTTTAGTTTTTAATATTATATATATATATATATATATATATAT
>Ga0123340_1005236_pt1 | contig 12331 bp, 10 predicted proteins | sample SirMexnodulemix_FD_89961 | JGI IMG/M metagenome (GOLD analysis project Ga0123340, IMG submission 89961) | Root nodule microbial communities of legume samples collected from Mexico - Siratro Mexico nodule mix | ecosystem: Host-associated > Plants > Roots > Nodule | place: Mexico: Nepantla... | reverse complement strand
TATATATATATATATATATGTATATGTATGTATAGAGAGAGAGAGAGAGAGGATACTAGTTGAGTTTATTTTCAATAATTTAAAACGTCAAAGCTCAAATGACTTGATGTAAGGTTCGCGACACCTAGTTAAGTTTACTTTCAACCAATTTAAAATATCTAGCTCAAATTACTCTTTGTAAGGTTTATGATTTTCTTTCATATATTTGTCAAGCTCTCATATAATTCACATTCAATTACTTTTAAATAGAAATTCATACCATAAAGATTATTATCTAACTATGATTTTTGTTGGCTACTTTGGATATCTTTTTCAATATAGATATTGTTCATAAAGAAGTTTTAAGGATCACAACAATTTTGACTTCAATTAACTAGACTGATGATATTTAAATACATAGTCAACAAAGTAGTTAACAAAATTCAACTTGTTCATAGAATCAAGCACATGAACAATTGTTAGATAATATTATACCCAATTTGTGTTCATGTTCGACTCAGTTTGTGTCTCTTTTATGTTGCCTCACTTGTGTCATTACATGTTGTGCTCCATCGTACATAGCTATCCCACTTTTATGTTTCTATTTGGTTTCGATCATCTGCTCTCATTTGTTTTTGGTCGTTTCTTTTATGTCTTATTTTTAGTTTTGTTGTTCTTTATTATTTTACTATGTAATGATCGGTAAAAAGGAAGACTCTCTCTATTGCATTAGTGTATTCTTATTACGAAGTAACAAGAAGACACAGGTATTATAAGAATGATTAAATTTAATTAAATTAAATTTGTTTGTTTAATGTTGGGATTGAAAAAAAAAATACACATGAAAAAAATAAAATCCACAACTTTACAACAACTTTTAAATTTGTTTATAACTGTACCAATTGTGAGTGAGTGTAAAATAAATACAAAAGGAAATCTGTAAAATAAATATAAAAACAAGTCCCAAATTACTCATTAAGCTTAGCACCAAATTCATATAAGTTGAATTTCAAGTAATCAAATATTAAACTTAATCCAATCTAAACCCTCAACCCTAAATCTAATCTAACTAAACCCTCAACCCTAAATCCAATCTAACTAGATTGAATTATAGACCCAATAAACAATAATTAAAGCATAAAAACAGAATTTTAAAGAAATTATAATTTAAAAAAAAACAATAATGCATATTTCAACCACCCATTACTAAAATGCATATTTCAACCACCCATTACTAATCGTATAAACAAAGGATATTTTTATCACTGCCACTAAATAAGACAAACCAAATAATAAATACTGAAGCAAAAGCTTTAGGCTACAAGCGCCGAACTACCCTCAATCAATTCTTGAAAATAATCTTTTGGTGTGATTTTAATTAAAATACCTCACAAATGGAATCAATGTTAGACTTTGAAAGGTGACAAATTAAAATAAATAAAGGAAAAAAACGAGATAAAATTGAACACACAAATAAACTGTTTAAATGAAGAAAAAAGGCAAAAAACATAATCTCATTTGTTAGTATATATTAATTTATTATAATACATTAATATTATTCAATTAATATTAATTTTAATTATTTATTATAATAAAGTCAAAAATAAAATAAAATAAATCTCTAATAGACTTATCGAAGACAAAATATCAACTATGGATGTAAAAAAAATACTTAAGTTTTATTTTAGATGATATTATAATAATAGATTATGTGTAGTACTTGATGTATCATTTAACATGAGAAAAACGTAATAGTTGGAGAAGAAATAAGAAGCCATGAACTTGCCTAACAAAGCACTGCTTTTGCAATTTGTGCCCTGAGGTAGAACCCACTGTATAATTAAATGCAACGGAAACATCTAGGTGCCTAAACAAGAGAACCAGAAAACATTAGACATTCGCATAGTTTCTTCCTATGAGATTTCGGACAAAGGTCCACACTAACCACTGGACTACAAAATGGTGGAATCTAGACGACGCGTCAAGTGTCAAAACAAAATTGTTCAAAACATGTTTCATGGCAGGCGAATAAAAATTGGTTTACCACCAACTAGTGACAGTAATAAGCACTATAAACAACTCATAATTAATCATGATTGTACCCCAACGTCACCTGCAACATGATTAACTTGACCACCTGCACCATGATTGTTGTAATACCCACCACCTCTGCCTCCTCTTCCTCTGTTGTTATAGTAGTTCCTTGGATAATAATTTCCAGGCTGGTCGTAGTATGGATTGCGCCCGTTTTGGTAGCCTCCTCCTCTGCCACCACCACTTCGACCTCCACGCCCATTTGAATAACCCCTGCGACCACCTCCCCCACGACCGCCTCTATGGTTCTGATAACCCCTCCTGGGATATGATTGCTGGTCCTTTGCCTCGAAATCACGTTCATTGTGCTCTGCATCCGCTTGTGGGTTGGTCTGTCCGTGTTGAACTGACACCACTTCATTTGCATTTTCTGCTTCTACCTCATCCTGCAGTGAGAAAAATCTTCAGCGTCACATCTACTTCAATGACAGTAAGATATCTAGCCAAAATTATACGAACCTTCTGAAGCTCTCCTTCAGGATCAGTCTGATCATCTTCAGATCCATGTCCTTGGAAATTTGTGGTTCCTTCATCCTACAAAAAGGCATATGTAACTTCTAAGATAAAGTATGCGGTATCAAAATTTATTTTTTGGCAGTCAATCATGAGTTAATGTCCTTTACCAAAGCAACAAGCAGTGAGAACTTGAAAAGTAGACAGTTATGTAGAATTAATATCAGTACTATAGCTATCATATTAAAGGGAATAAATAATAAATGCCACTTTCAAAAAATCTGGGATAAAGGGTAGCAGTATTTTACAGAGTATTATTAGACTGCTTAAAAATTGCTATCAAATAAACACTTGTGCGGCAATTCTTAAAAGAAATGAAGCTACATATACAAACAGATAAAAACTTCCTAAGGAAACGAGGATATGAAATTATAATACTAAATCAGCCAATGCGATTTGTAACATCGAAAAAATGTTTAAAACAAACAGATATTGTGTATTATAAGGGATGAAATGAAACTCAATTTATATAACCAATAAACATTATCTATAGAAAAGGTTAGAAGATACTACTAAAAATGGAAAGTATTTACTCAAATGGAGTAACTGAAAATTATGGGGCCGAAAATCGAAAAAATCATTAAAAATGAACTTTTAAGATGTATTGTTCATAGATCAAATGAAAACCCCAAACAGATAAAGCAAACATTGGAATTGATTAAGGTGCAGAAACACAACTAAATTCTTTCCAAGATGTCAATGTCCCATAACTTTGGAATTGATCAAACTAAGGTGTAAGATATTGTCATTCTTCCTCAGAATTCTTGAGCCAGAGAGACCATAATTTTGGAATTGAACCCCAAAGAATGGCATGGCCTACATGTTAACGAACACCTTTAAAAACAATCATTCCGCACACAAAAGTTTGCTAACAAGGAGCCTTTAATACATATCAAAGAACACTACTCTTGTAATAATCAGCCCCCTCACCAACCTAGGGTACAGATAAACATGACACAACTGCTCAACCCACAATTGCATACAAGTAACAGAAGCCAAATAAACTACACATAATTGTTCAGCATACTGAAGAAACAGCTGAAGCAAATTTCTTTTTTTTCTACAATATACTTACAAATTTAAAAGACACGGGGTCTTGCAGATTAAATAGATAAAGAAGTTTACAGAATTAAGCATATCAGAATAATAATTTGTTAACTGAGATTTATCAGTTGTAATCGTATTGCCCTCGAAAGAAGCTCAATGCCAGATGTGCTGAGTCATCATTAATTAATAACAGCTATTCTTAGTTCTTCAAAAATATTTTCTTCATCCCCTAAAATCTGGCATTAGTTGCGAGTTCACATTACCAAGAGAGAACCAGACTGGTAGTTTATAGCAATCATTGTTCAATAAAATTATTATCCAGTGCAATGACATGGGTTAACAAGGAAAATTAATACAGTGCAGAGTTTCAGTCTGCAGTGACAGTGCAATTTAAAATATATTATTAAATTTAAACAAAAGGACCAGTACACGAAAACATCAGGCAGTGATAAGTAATCAAACTTTATTTCTTTCTTGTTGATAATCGTCTGGAAGTTAAATAATAAAAGCACATTTATCCGTATACTGTAGTCAACTGTCATCAAACTTTGAGCTTACATCCAAGCAAAATTTTTTAACTCCAAAAGAGATGAATTGTGTTACTTTGGCCCGAGAAAGTTTGACCGCACAAATTAATCCTTTGTGGCATGAAACTGCACACAAGTTGAAATCTTGGTAATCAGTAATATTCACTTGTTATTAGATAAATCACATATATCTCTATGTGAATAGAAAGAGGAACAACTAGTTGTCCTCCCACTAACCATCTCTGGTTTTAGAATATTGAGCAAGTATTCAAACTAACAACAAAAGTTCGCTACACTAGAGGGTGGTGCCCACCACATTTTGCACACCACAATTACCCTGCATCAGCATTCAAATAAATGTTGAACAGAGTAAAAAAAACTGTATTTACACACAAATAACCAGAGTAACAGTGGTTTGCAACTTTTTAGTGCAATAAACATATAAAAAGCACACTTATTCGTACTTTGTATAATTTATAAGTTATTCCCTAGTAAGTTATTTTTTGTAAGTCATTCTCAGTTAGCACTCCAGTGGAGGGATTCCCTCTCAAGCCCTCTAAAATCATTTTGGACATAGCCAGGTAGCAATTTATTTGCCAGTTAAAACAGCTACATGCATCAAAAACAGATAAGTGCCACTGATATTATTTCACTAGCCCCTTAGACAGGAAATTTAACCAAATCAACATTAACCCAACACTCAGAAACAGGAAATACAACAACAGCTAATGCCTGGAAGCATGGAGCAAAAGACCCACACAAAAAAAAATGGTTCTGATTTCAATATAAAAGAACGAGTAACCGACTATAAGATGTCAACCATGGCAAAAAAAACTCAAATATGTCAACCAAAGTAATGACACAAGGCCTATGCTAAAGCAAAACTTGCAAGCATGATATATAACTAGTGTTATTGATGGCAAACTGCCAAAACCTTGCCGGATAGAAATGGCATATGATGTAGCAGCTTATAGCAAACCATGGCAGGTGTGTATGTAATTGCAATGCAAAGGTAGAGCCAAATAGTCATGAATACCAAAGGGGATAAATCAGAGAGGTCAAGAGGTGCCAAAGTCAGAAAAGAGCAAGGTTGAGGCACTGAGAAACAAGAACAAACTCATAGAAGAGAGATTGAATCAAAGAAAATAGGATAAATAATGGGGAGTGAGAAACAGGTCAAGGGTGTTAGAGAAAGGTAGAATCTGAAAATTGTTGTTGTCAGGCACCATAGGATGGAAACAAACATTAAAGGGGAATCATTAGTAATCACATGGTCGTTGGTCATCATGGAGGAGCCAGGTAGGCCATTGCTTGCAACCTGTTTGGGTTTTGAATCTTTATGTGGAGTGGGGGGGTCAAATTTTTTAATGTTTGGGCTATGGTTTAGATTGGGATTTTAGGGTATTTAAAATTTGGAGCTGGAGTTGGATCAGGTTTTTAGGGATTTTAAATTTACAACTGGACTCAGGTGAAATGGCCCAAAGCCCAAATTCTCTTTTTTTCTCTCCTCAGATTTCCACCAGCTCATCTTTTATTGTCTTAATCTTTTGTACTGTCATTTCTGACATAAGCACTCACCATGGCCACTACATGAAAAGCACCCACCACACAAAAAGCCACCATGCCACCACCATAAAATGGCAGCAAGCGAAAAATCTGCCACCACAATATGCCACGGCAACTTTTTAACAAAAACAGCCTATAATCAAAGACAACATTCATGGATGCAAGTTTAATTACTCAATAACAAGTATTGAAACAAGGTCTCTTCAATCTAACCTAATGGAAAAAATAAATAAATCCTGGAAAATCACTTTTGTCCACTCCAAAAAGATAGCTCCCAGCATATCGAAGAAAATCACAAACAGAACATATTTAGACATGCTTGCATGAAATAACATCCGTAAGCAACATGAACAAGACAAGTCAGAGCTTCTTCTTGTGCATGCTTTATAACAATAATGGTTCTAAATGTTAATAAAACTTTGCCAAGGTTTGCAGGCATTCCTCACCTAGGGAGATGAGGCTTTCGTTGTGGTTGTTCTGCACATATTGCAGATTTACTGTGTAGAACAAAATTCAAATGAATCAATATATGCATAATAACAATGTACTTGAAGATGTGTATACTTACACAGTACTTTAAGTTCTAAAAGGTGTCTCCTAACATTTCAAGTGCTGATTCAAGATTGCACTTGACACAAATATTTATAGCATAAGTCTGCATTGTGATTATTACACTGATACTTATAGCATAATTATACACTCCTAAAAAGGTATGATTCATGATAGAAAACAAATTATTGATGTGTCTCAATAACCTTTTATAGCTTAAGCACAGAGTACAGTATATATCAAACCTCCACCGGCAGCAATTATATTGTATCTGAAGCTAAGGAGTAACTTACCAACCTCTACTCTTCACCACTAGCACAGAACTCAACAGTTTATTCTTAAGAAGAACTCAACAGTTGTATGGCAAAGGAAGCACATGCTTATTCATCTATAAGCATTCTTGACAACACTTTCAAAAGTCATGAATAAAACAGCAACATCACATAAGAATTTAAAGGGTTTTCTTCAAAACTAATAAAGAGAATGAAATTCTAATATAATTTCGCCCTAAACACATGTATAAGCAGAAGAATTACAACAAACAAATCATCAAGCATCCCTCTCGTACCCCCCCCCCTCCCCTCTTACCTGTACAACCATAAACAAAAATACCTTTCAGCAAAAGCTCTACTACTTTCAAACAGCATTTTGTCCTACCAACTGAATTGATATTGACACCTAGGACACCCTCACTACCAAAGCAGTCCAAAAAATTTAAACTTTTATTCCAACAATCACAAAAAATCCAAGCCATGAACTTAACTCGGCTGAATTCAAAAGCAAGCTGCACACATCCAAACAAAAAGATTTAAGAACACAACCAATCCATCAACATTATAATTATACCTTCTCCTGAGACTGATAAATAGGTTGTTCCACTTCAACCGGAACCACAGAACCATGCACGGGCACATGGAAAGAAACGTAATTCCCCCCAGCAGCAGCCGCAGCAACTTCAACCGGGGCCTACATCTCAGGAGTAGTAGTAAAGTACTCCGAAGACATTATCTTATTCAACTTCTCCCGCAATCCAGCATCTACAGAAATTGACACCAAAAGACAAAAAAAGTAACAAGTTAACAACCAACACAAAAAACACCAAACATGCACAGAGCAATTGAACAGAACCATACAAGTAACATCAGCATCAGGACCAATGGGCTGCCCCGACTTGGCGAGCCAAAGCTTGGCGTGCTCCACGCAGCGCTGCAGCGCGTTCTTGTGGGAGAAGCTGGAGTCCGCAGGCCGAGAGACGAGCAAGCCGCGCAACGCGGAGATCGAATCCAAGTCCTTCTCGCCGAGCAGATCGGTGGCATCGTCCGTGACGTAGTCGTAGGTCAAGCAGCAGCCGCGCTCGTGCGTCCGGGTGAGCATGGTGGAGGCGAAGTCGCTCTTGACATCGAAGAGCGAGCCGAAGTAGAGCAGGTTGAGTAGGTCCTCCACGACGACGTCGTTTTCCGAGTGCTGCGGCGGCGCCTGCTCCAATGAGCCGGAGCTTTCAGCTAGGGTTTGGGTTGGGGCTTCAGCGCCTCGCGCGTTGGGCGCTGCTCCCTGGAGTTCCTCGGCTAGCGCGGAGGCTAGCGGCTGGCGAAGCTTTTCAAACTCGTCGATGAGGGCGAGAATGGAGGGTTTGGTGCGGAGAAACTCTTCCTGCTCCTTGTTCAAGGTTTTCCCCTGGGCGAGGGACTCTTCCATGGCGTGGATGCGGTTCATCTTCTTGCGGTAGGCGCGGATTCGCTTGTTGATTAGGCTCATGACAGGGCCGTCGGCGACGTCGGGGCTTGCGGTGGTCGCCATTTGCAACCAAGCACCTCCTGCAGTCGGTCTTCTGGTCTTCCGCTGGAAGCGCGGTTTCACGGTGGAGCCGCGGAGGGAGGGGAGGGCCGTTGGACGGCGGAGAGAGAGAAAGAGTGGGTTTGGTTTGGTTTGGTGTGAAGTATACGGCGCGGTGTGCGAGTGAGAGTGTGTGTAGTTTGGGTTTGGGAGAGTTTATAAGGAGAGTGTGTGTTTTGAGGTTTCCATTTTGTGTGTAGAATATTGGAGGAACCGAGTGGGCCGAACTTGTCGGTTATGTGGCCTTGTGGGATTTTTGGATCCAATAAGACATGGACACACCACATCTCTCTGCCACCTGTGTAAAATGGATAGGTCCAATCACACTGCACACTACAAATGATACCAGAATTTCCAAATAATCTCAATTTATTTTTAAATAATTCATTTCACTTATTTATGAAAATATTTTCTCCCTAACCTAGATTAATGAATTTCAGGAGTTGCAATATTTTACTATATTTTGTGTCCTAGGTTAAATTATACAAAATTGGGTGAAAAGAGTGCAAAGTTTAAATTTAAGGGTGTAATTTTATTTTATTTTTAATATTTGAGAATCATAATTCTTTGTGATAACCAATCTTGAAAATTATTGTTTTTATTGTAAATGATTAAACTATATTTGATTGGTCAAAATAGTTGTAGAAAAATTTTAAGTTTTTTAAAAGAAAGAGTATTCATTACCATTTTTAATATTTTTTAATTTATTATTACATTAAACTTAGAAGGAAAAAAATCAATAAAACTTTATTTTGTTTTGAAAACGTTAGATTTCCACATTCTTTATATGAGAATGTTTATGTAGAAAAATTTGGAAAAAAGATGTTGTAAAGTTTGGTTTACTAAATGCATGTATTAAGTAACATTGTTATATTGATTGTTAATAAATAAATAAATAAACATTGTTATATTAAATGTTAATGGAAAAAATAGATAGAAGCTTCGTATCTATCATTTTTATCTGTAAATATATGTAAATATTATTGTTAAAAAATAAAATGTTACTAAGATATTGTTTAATTATATACTAATGAGATAATAAGTTAAAAACTTTTTGAAAGTGTATAAGAAAAATTATACATATCGGAGTTATATTTAGTATTTTTGACTGTTTTAACCTTGGGTTATTTATGATTGGATTTTTTTTGTTGGTTTGTAAATCACTGCTACTTCTAGCGGTTTGCAAACCCCTGCTATTTTTAATGGTTTACAAATTTCTGTTATTTTTAGCAGTTGCAAACCTTCGTTATTTCCAACCGTGTGCATTAGAAACAGATAAGCAAGCACAATGAAAATGGCGAAAAAGATTATTCATTGATTACTGTCAAGTACACATTAATGATTTATACAACTGCATCCTAAACATCAAACAAATTTTAGAACGTTCTATTATTCTGTAGAACCTTAATTTTGTTGGACTTGGACCTTTTGGGCCTCGTGGGCCTCTTCTGTCTTTGTTACCCCCCACAAGCTGGAGGGTCAAATAAGTTTACCAGTCTTAGCTTGGATAGGAAAGTGTCAAAAGTCGTGGAGGTAGAGCTTTAATAAAAATGTCAGTCAATTGATTGGAAGATGAGACAAGAAGTAAGCGCATCAGGCCAGCTTGAGACTTTTCTCGAACCAAATGACAATCAATATAAATGTTTGGTTCGGTCATGAAAAACAAGATTGGTAGCGATGTATAGAGCACTTTGGTTGTCACAATAAAGAGCAGGTGGGCAAGAGCAAAGGACCTTTAAATCTTTGAGTAAGTAAGTCATTCTAACTCACAAGTGGTCGAGGCAAGAGCTCGATATTCTGCTTCAAAAGAAGATTTGGAAACTGTGTTCTGCTTCTTTGTCTTCCACGAGATGAGAGAACTTCTAATAAAGAAACAGTAGCCTGTGATGGATCGTCGTGAATCAATGCATGTGCCCCAATCAGCATCACTGAAGCCAGTCAGTTGAATTTGAAAATCACGGGGAAAGAATAATCCTTATCCTAGATGACCTTTTAGATACTTTAAGACTCTCATAGCGGCGACAAAGTGAGAACGAGTGGGTTTGGACATGAATTGGCTTAATTGTTAAGTTGCAAATGAAATATATGGACGAGTGGTGGTCAGATATAACAAACGGCCAACCAATTGACGATAGGAGAGAACATCAGTGAGTAATTCACTATCATCCTGATGTAGCCTAAGAGAGTTATCTATGGGTGTAGAGCAAGGCTTGCAGCCTGACAATCCTTAGTCACGAATGAGATCAAGACAATATTTGCATTGGCAAATAGAGATACCAGTCTCTGAATGAGCAACTTCAATACCCAAGAAATACTTGAGTATGTCAAGATCTTTAATACGAAAATTGGAATGAAGCACATGCTTAATATGAGCCATCTCATCAGTGGAGTTACCAGTCAAGATGATGTCATCAACATAGACAATGAGAGCAGTGAAACTAGAATCAACAGTTTTGACAAATAAACTATGATCAGCCTGAGCTTGTTGATACCCACAAGAGAGAAGTGGGATAGATAATTTTTCATACCATTTTCTGTTATATTGTTTCAACCCATAGAGAGACTTGTGCAATTTGCAGCATTTCGGTGTACCGGAGGCAGAAACACCTAGTGGAACAGTCATATAAACATCTTCTGAGAGGTCTCCATGTAAGAAGGCATTGTTGACATCGAGTTGTTGTATAGTCCAACGATGAATGGAAGCAAGAGCAAGTACCACTAGGACAGTGGCCATCTTCACAACAGGAGAGAAAGTCTTAAAGTAATTCACACCTTTTGTTTGAGCAAAACCCTTTGCTACTAAACGAGCCTTGTACCTTTCCACTGAACCATCTAGGTGCCGCTTAATCTTGTAAACCCACTTGCAACCGATAGGTTTGACATTTGGGGGAACATCAACAATGGTCCATGTATGGTTAAACTCTAATGCCTCTACCTTAGCTTTCATGGCTTATTGCCAACAAACATGATGTTTAGCTTCCTAGTAGCTACTTGGTTCAGAATCCGTGGAGAGAGACATAAGGTAGTGAAGGTGAGGGAAAGAGAAGTGACTATATAAAAGAATAGAACTAAGAGGATGAGAACACTTTGAAGATGAACTGGTTGGTTCTGGAAGAAAAGAAATTACAATAGTAGTCAGCAAGATGAGCAGGTGGTCGCGTTTCACGTTGTAATTGTCGTCGTGGAGGAAGTTGAGGAGTTGGCTTTAATGGTGGACTAGGTGATGGTGTTTCGAATGGGAGAGAAGGAGTTGTGGAATGAGAGGTTGAGGGAGAGTGGATAGTATGATGAATGGGCTGGTCAGCGGCTGGATGATGTCTATGAGTTGAAGGTAAAGTCATAGGCTCTATAGAAAATGGATCTGCTGAGGAGGTGATTGGGCCATAAGGGAGAGATAAGGTTGGTGGTGATGTTTGACCAGGATTTTTAAAGGGAAAGGTCATTTCATTAAATAGAACATTCTTGGAAACAAAAAAACTCCTTTGTGTCGAAATAAAAAATAACATATCCTTTAATTCCAATTTGATGCCCAAGAAAAATACCACGTCTGGCTCGTGGATCAAACTTGTGGCGATGAGACACGTGTAGATGCATAGCACAAGCATACAAAATCTTTGAGCATTGTGAAATCAGGTGATTGTTTAAATAAAAGTTCAAAGGGAGTTTTGTTACCAATGATAGTAGAAGGAACCCGATTTATAAGATAAACAGCATGTTTAATAGCATATGACCAAAAATGTGTGGGTAAATGAGATTGAAACATTAAAACCCTTGCCACATTAAGAATATGTTGATGTTTACGTTCAACTTTCCTATTTTGTTGAGGAGTCTCAACACTGCTGGTTTGGTGCAAACTACCCTTTAAAGCCATAAAAGATTTCAAAAAAAAATTTAAGTCCATTATCAGAACAAATGCTTTTGACTTTAATTTCAAATTGAGTTTCAGCAAAATTGATGAAATGTTCCACCTTTGATTGGACCTCGGCTTTGGATTTCAATAAAATTGACCAAGTATAACGACTGAAATCATCAAGAATGGTTAAGAAATATTTATGACCATGCACAGATTGTTTAGAATAAGGGTCCCAAATATCTAAATTGATCAACTCAAAAATTTTGGATGCTTTGTTCAAACTAGGTAAATAAGATAATCTTCTTTGCTTAGCTAAATGACAAACATCACATATTTCATCAACATGTCTTGAAATAAAAGGATAAGTTTG
>Ga0123340_1005230_pt1 | contig 12338 bp, 17 predicted proteins | sample SirMexnodulemix_FD_89961 | JGI IMG/M metagenome (GOLD analysis project Ga0123340, IMG submission 89961) | Root nodule microbial communities of legume samples collected from Mexico - Siratro Mexico nodule mix | ecosystem: Host-associated > Plants > Roots > Nodule | place: Mexico: Nepantla... | reverse complement strand
TTTTTTTTATTTTGTTATTTAATTTTGTCGAAAAATCCTATTTTTCCTCCACGATGATAAGGAGCTAAAAGATCTACTACTTTTATTCCTGTTTCAAAAATAGATAATTTTGTATTTAATTATATAAAGGTAGGCGCATATCTATGAATGTTATACTTATTATTTTCATTTTCTTAATCTGTTTTGGTATTTTTTTTTCTTTATTTTTCTCTAACTTTTGCTAGGAAGTGCTTGCATGTGCATCTGCTGACATAGATTTAATGGCCAATGGTCCAGCCTCCACCTTCTCTTCAGCGCCGCACCGCACCAAATAACACAACACACGTCCATTTTCATTGTAATAATTTAACAAATGATACTAAAACTCATTGTTTCTAAAGGAAAATATATTCATTTAATGTTTCCACTTGTTGTGTTTTACTAGTGAAAACTGAACAAATCTTTTGATTCAGGTCATGGATTAACTACTTTGCCAAAAGATAGTGGATATCTTATTCTCATGACGTACACATAGAGTTCAATAATATGTACCAAGGTTTCTTCAAAAGATAATAAGTACCCAGTATGTAACTTTTAAGCTAATAATTATATAAATAAATACATCACATATTATAGCTTAGAATTACATGTACCATAAAACTATTTTGACTAGAAAAGATAAAATACTTAGTTATAATTCATAACTTTGACTCTTCAGTATCCTAAAAGCTTTGCAGCAAACATGGTCCACCTTTTTTGGACTGATTTTACTAACAGTAATTTCCTCAAATAAAATTTCTAAACACCATTCTTACATTTTCAATACTCTGTGAACGTTTTCATTTTTCTACATCATGTTTTTGCTTGGGTGTGTTATTTGTCATACCTGTTCTTAAAATATTTTGAGTATTAAATGATAATATTTCTTACCCATGATAATATCATAAGCTTCAATATCACTAATAGGAAAAATTCCTATGACATGTAAATGATTAAAGGATAAAAACATAAACAAAACCTAAGATAGAAATGGTAAAAGACAAGATTTTGAAGTGATTTAATACCTTTTACCTGTGTCTACACTAACATTTCAATAAATATTCATAATCCAAAAACAGATCACATATTTTTATGACAGATTCCTGAAAATTCTTCAACAAAACAAGCTTTTTTTGAACAACCATTCACTCAGAATGATGCCTTCTTTCTTCTTCACACAAATCTCCTTTTATAGCAATATAGTAAATGGTTTCATTTATAAATGCAATTTAATTCATTGTCTTTTTTTCTTCCTACCATCTTAATACTGTAATGTTGTTTTACAAGAGACAAGATATATTCTCCTATCTCTTATAATGCAATTCTGGAACTTTTACCCACTTGCATTTATTAAGAAATTATTTTTTATATTGATTTCTCCAGTAAGTATAAAACATTAGTCATCAATGTGAAATAACTCTGAACATAATCTTGTAAACAATTATCATAAATGCTATTTCTCCATACATTACTAAATATAATTAAATTCTAAAATGAGACATAACATTAGCATAATGAAAAACTAGTTTGAAAATTAACAGTGTTTTCAATAATAAAACATTTATATTCTTAAAATTTTATTTCAAAACTTTAACCATAATTATTTTAGAACAAGACATGTTAGCTACTAAATATTAAAAGCTTTGATGTCAAAATGTTTTAAAATATAATTTAAGTCATAGAAAATAACTCCAAATTTATAAAATCTTATTATGCCGCATCTATAAAACCGTGTAAGAATTGTAAGACTGTGGAAGCATATATGTTAAAAAAACACTTTTACAACACATATTTAATGAAAACTATTTATATAAAAAGAACAACCACATATCACAGTTTAAACAAATAACTTACCAACATAAATGTAAAAATACAATGTCAAATAATGTGAACCAAGACAAAAATTTTACATTTATTAAGTCACATGTTGGACTTTCAGACTGAGACATTATCTCTTCAGCTGGATTTTTATTATAAAAAAATTCTTGATCTAACTTTTGTCATTTTATTTTAGATTTATCTTAAATATACACATTTGCAATATAGCTTGGAAACGCTTTATGTCCATAACAAAACGTCAAATTATGAGAATTTCTATATTTTCTTAAACATTATCTCATTTAAAAAGCAAAATTTAAAGAAAAAAAAAATGTAAAGGAAAGGATAAGCAGAGAGATAAATAAAGATGTGACTGTTGGTATGTATGTTACTGAGCGAGTGGTATGTGTATACTACTACTACTGCAACTCTAACATGGTTTCTTTTACATGCATATGCAATCCATAGGAGTTTGTGTTTCTGTTTTTCTGTGTTGTGAAGAGTTGTTGTTGTTGTCACAGTACCTGGTTTCAATCTTCGATCCAAAACTTCGGGGTCACAGTTAGGTTGTCTACTCCTACCTATAACCATACCATACGCCCTTTGCAGTTTGCACACTTTTTTTATTTACTTGTACTTAGTGCCAACTCTTTCGGTTGGTGCACTTCTTCTGGCACGCAAGCTAACTCTTGATTTCTGAACGGTTTTGGTAGTGAGAACAAAGTTGGTAGCTATAGAGATACGCAGAGAAGAAGAACAAGAAGAAGCACAGGATGGGGGACAAGTCACAAGTGCTAGAGGCTGTGTTGAAGGAAACTGTGGATTTGGTAACATTAACACAGATCTGAATCACTCTATTCCTTTGTTGTTGCTTGTTGAGTCTTTCTTGGTCTATTTTTTTTTTTTTTTTTGTTCATTGATGGGACTTTCTTTTTGTTAACTCTGTGAATGCAGGAGAACATACCCATTGAGGAGGTTTTGGAGAATCTGAGATGTGGCAGGGAAGGTCTCAGCAGTGAAGCTGCTGAGGAGAGACTTACCATTTTTGGTCACAACAAGCTTGAAGAGAAGAAAGTACTTCCTTTCTCTGTTTTTTTTTGTCATTCATTAAATCCCACTTAAAAAAATTGAATTTTTATGGTGAATTGTCTTCTGGGGTACTTTTCAGGAGAGCAAATTTTTGAAGTTTTTGGGATTTATGTGGAATCCTCTATCATGGGTCATGGAGGCTGCTGCTATAATGGCAATTGCGCTTGCAAATGGAGGGGTGAGTGGACTTAGCTTTTTGGACTTTATATTGGCAGTAAAGGTGTGTGTTTGTAGGTTGATTCTTTGGACTTGTTCCTTGAAAAATTGTGCAGGGAAAAGCTCCTGATTGGCAAGACTTCGTGGGTATCATTACCTTGCTTCTCATCAATTCAACCATCAGTTTCATTGAGGAGAACAATGCTGGTAATGCTGCAGCAGCTCTCATGGCTCGGCTCGCTCCAAAAGCAAAGGTGTCAAACTCTGTCTTTCTTTTGTTTTATCTCAATACTGTCTGGGTGCGTGGATTCCATATTCCTATTGGTCCAGTTTGCATCTGAAAGGAATTTTTCTTTCTTTTCCCCTTTATAGTTTCATTTCTCATGAATGTGTTTGTGAAGGTTCTTAGAGATGGTAGGTGGAATGAGCAAGATGCTGCGGTCCTAGTTCCTGGTGACATAATCAGCATCAAGCTTGGAGATATTATTCCAGCAGATGCTCGGCTTCTTGAAGGGGATCCTTTAAAAATTGATCAAGTGGGTTATTTGTTTATTATTATTTTTATATATCTATCATATACTATTTGTTCTTTGAATCCTCCACATGCCTAATTGGTCAATTATCCTCTTTTTTTCTTTGTGCTTTGTGCTTTTCAGTCTGCACTTACAGGTGAATCACTTCCAGTGACAAAAGGTCCTGGTGATGGAGTATACTCTGGTTCAACCTGCAAACAGGGAGAGATTGAAGCTGTGGTCATTGCTACTGGTGTTCATACATTCTTTGGGAAAGCTGCTCATCTTGTTGATACCACAAATCAAGTGGGTCACTTTCAAAAGGTAACTTATGAGAGAATGTAACTTTTCACTCTTCCCTTGGAGTCTTACTGATTTTCACTGTTCAGAATTTCAGATTTCATTGTTATATTCTTTTGCTGCTTTTTTTCAGGTCTTGACTGCAATTGGGAACTTCTGCATATGTTCAATTGCTGTGGGGATGGTTATCGAGATTGTCGTTATGTATCCCATCCAAGATAGACCCTATCGTCCTGGAATTGATAATCTCCTTGTACTTCTGATCGGAGGAATTCCAATTGCCATGCCCACAGTTTTGTCTGTGACCATGGCCATTGGTTCTCACAGGCTATCTCAGCAGGTCAGTCAGGTTCTTTTGGTTGAGCACCTTGGGTTTGGGTGCACATATGCAGGTAAGAACTAATAAAGATAATGTCTGCAGGGGGCTATCACAAAGAGGATGACAGCCATTGAAGAAATGGCAGGCATGGATGTGCTTTGCAGTGATAAGACTGGGACTCTGACATTGAATAAGCTTACTGTTGACAAAAATCTAGTTGAGGTTAGATGATTAATGCCTGAATGGTGTTATTTGGTGGTTATTTTTGTGTTTGATATTCACTTGTTCTAATAAATTTTGATTTTAATCAAGGTTTTTGCAAAAGGAGTGGATCCAGATACTGTTATTTTGATGGCTGCCCGAGCTTCAAGGCTTGAGAATCAAGATGCAATTGATACAGCCATAGTTGGGATGTTAGCTGATCCAAAGGAGGTTAGTCATATTCATACATCTATTATTCCCTTGCATTCTTCTTGAGGCATATTTTTCAGCTTCGAGCCTACAACTATAACATGCACGTTGACACACATCTTTCTAAATTCAAGTTGACTAGCTTTTCCCTTTTTTAACTTACGCCACTTCAGGCACGCGCTGGTATACAAGAAGTACATTTTCTTCCTTTCAATCCTACTGATAAGCGGACGGCATTGACTTATCTTGATCAAGACGGTAAAATGCATAGAGTAAGCAAAGGTGCACCGGAACAGGTAATTTGGCAACAATGTTTACATAGTTTTATATTAAAACAGTTGGTCTTGTGTATTGTCATTGTGATGTGATCCGTGCATGATATTTAGATCCTGAATCTTGCACACAATAAGGCAGAGATTGAACGTAGAGTTCATTCAGTGATAGACAAGTTTGCAGAGCGTGGTTTACGATCTCTTGCTGTAGCATACCAAGTAATTAATTTATTGCTTAATCAATCAGTGCCTTTTATACTAATGTTTTAAGTTCGAAACGTTAATTTAGGCTGCTTCTTTTTTATACAGGAAGTTCCAGATGGAAGGAAAGAGAGTGCTGGAGGTCCATGGCAATTTGTTGGCCTTCTGTCTCTCTTTGACCCACCTAGGCATGATAGTGCAGAAACAATACGGAGGGCACTGAACCTTGGAGTAAATGTCAAAATGATTACAGGTTTGCAACATAAGATAGTGATGAACACCTTTGCTTTGCTTGTGTTATGATAATGAAATCATAATTCTTTGTAGCTTATATAACAAGTTTAATAAGGATTGGGAATAAGCTGTTGTATTATATAAGAAACTGATGTGATCTTAGTCCTGTGACATCTGATTTATCTTGCTTGTTATTCACCAAACTTGTTACTTATTGATCAGAACTGTTTTTTCTTTTTCTGTGGACTTTAGTTGTCTGAGTTATTATGGAACTTAAATTTACGCATACCAGTAGACAAATCCGCAATCTAATTATCTTTGTTATGTACTGAAAGAATTTGTGATCCATTGTATGGTATCTTTGGAAATTAACTTGTACATTTAAAGGATTTTGTTTCTGAAAATGGCTAACAATATAATGCTTGTATGAAATTATGAACCCCGTATATTCTCCTCCCAATACTCAATTATGTATCTTCTTTTTTCTATTAGGGGATCAGCTAGCTATAGGAAAGGAAACAGGTCGTCGCTTGGGAATGGGTACCAATATGTATCCTTCATCAGCTTTGCTTGGGCAGGACAAAGATGAATCCATTGCTGCCTTACCAATTGATGAGTTAATAGAAAAGGCTGATGGCTTTGCTGGTGTATTTCCTGGTATGCTTCTTGCAATTTATTGGTTTGCTTATTGTTAACATGTGATGGATGGAAGGTTAATTGGTAATTGTAGTAATTTAATATTATATGTTTCTTTGCTCATATTAGTTGGTTTGTATATTTGGTCAGAGCACAAGTATGAGATTGTGAAACGCTTGCAAGCTAGGAAACATATTTGTGGAATGACTGGTGATGGAGTGAATGATGCACCTGCTCTCAAGAAGGCAGACATTGGTATAGCTGTTGCTGATGCTACTGATGCAGCTCGTAGTGCATCTGATATTGTTCTAACGGAACCAGGCCTTAGTGTTATTATTAGTGCTGTTTTGACCAGCCGAGCTATCTTTCAGAGGATGAAAAATTATACAGTGAGCTATTTAATTACTGTTAATATGTTCTCAACAACTTCCCCCTATTAAATCATTGTTACTTCTACTGTTATGATCCTCTCTATCATACATTAGTGTTTGGGAAATATTTTTGTCCTGGTCCTCCCGCTTGTCATAATGTGTTTATTTTACTTAAATTTGACCAATATGTTACTTCTATCATGCAGATTTATGCAGTCTCAATTACAATTCGTATTGTGGTGAGTAATTTTGCAACTCCAGGTTTAATTTTTTACCTGACATGCCATTTTGGATGATGTACCGATTAGACGGGTCTAATTTTTTGCTATGTTCTACATGTTTGACATGCTTACAGCTTGGTTTCATGTTGCTGGCTCTTATATGGAAGTTTGACTTTCCACCCTTTATGGTGCTTATTATCGCCATCCTAAATGATGGTTCGTTGTTTCTTTCTTTGTCATTGTTTCCTGTTGCCTGTCTCCTGCATCATGCTTCTATGTATGTGACCTTGAGTTTTATTGGTGACTAATGTTTATTTAACGTTTCAGGAACTATTATGACAATTTCAAAAGATCGTGTAAAACCATCTCCTCTGCCAGATAGCTGGAAGCTAGCTGAGATATTTACTACTGGTGTTGTGCTTGGAAGTTACTTGGCGATGATGACAGTCATATTCTTTTGGGCAGCATACAAAACAAATTTTTTCCCAGTATGTCTTCTATGATTTCAGTTTCATATCTGAATTCATCGTGAGATCTGTGGACGTTGTTTCACCCTTTATGGCAGCAATGCTAGGACTCATTACTGTTATGATCTAATGTTTCCTATTTATTATTATCTACTGTTATGATTTATTTATCTCGTCTGCTATATTTTCAGCGAGTTTTTGGAGTCTCAACTCTTGAAAAAACTGCTCATGATGATTTTCGAAAACTTGCGTCTGCAATCTATCTTCAAGTGAGCACTATTAGTCAGGCTCTTATATTTGTAACTCGATCACGAGGTTGGTCATATGTTGAGCGTCCTGGTTTATTGCTGGTGGTTGCTTTTATAATTGCTCAACTGGTAAGCCACAAAATAATTTAATTCTGCTGTACATTTTTTTATTGCAACAAGTTTGGTGATGGATTTGTTGTGTTGTGCAGATTGCCACTTTGATTGCAGTATATGCCAACTGGAGCTTTGCTGCAATTGAAGGAATAGGTTGGGGTTGGGCTGGTGTTATATGGTTATATAACATAATATTCTACATCCCACTTGATATCATTAAATTTTTAATTCGCTATGCTCTCAGCGGTAGGGCATGGGATCTTGTCATTGAGCAAAGGGTGAGGAGAGCTTGTTTTCTTGAGTTGATTAAATTAATCCAAGGTTGGTTTTAGTTCTTGCTCTATGCTCATGGATTTCATTGCCTTGCAGATTGCATTCACAAGGCAAAAGGACTTTGGGAAGGAACAACGTGAACTTCAATGGGCACACGCGCAAAGAACATTGCATGGATTACAACCACCTGACAGCAAGTTCACTGAGCGCACACATGTCAATGAACTCAATCAAATGGCCGAAGAAGCTAAAAGGAGAGCCGAAATTGCAAGGTAATTGTTTTTATTTGGCAAGGAATTAAGGTGGGGATAAAAATTTAAGTTAAGGATAAAATTATTTTCTGCATACTGCAAAAAAAAAATTATCCAAATTCGGTCCTAGTTGGCTGCTATATACCGCAGTTATTTATTTCCTAGTGATTGTATGCAGGTTGAGAGAACTCCATACACTAAAAGGTCATGTAGAATCAGTTGTGAGATTGAAGGGACTTGACATAGACACAATTCAGCAGGCATACACAGTTTGAATATGCTTATCATATATTTGCATAGTTATACTGTAAAGAGTTACATTCTAATGTTGCTGAGAAGAATATAATGTAATGATTACACATGTTCAACTTTAATGTCCTTTTTGCTCTGCCGTCTGTTTCGAGCACTTAAAGGAGTGCTTTTGTGAGATCAATCTATTGATCTTGTTTCCTGTTAGTTATCATTCCACCTGCCACGTTTCCTCCACAACAATTTCATGATGATGCCACGAACTTTGAGAAATTCATCCTTGTATTCTATGCTTCTGAACTCATTATCCTTCTATATGCCTCCTCAAGTTCTTTCTTTTTTGGAAATTAAATAGAACGAGTTGGAATTGAAAAACTATCCATAGATTGTGTTTCGTTTATTTATAAGCATAAATGTTAGGGAGATAAACATCTTAGTTAAAAAAAAAAGTGAATGCTGACATTTCGAGGTGAAGAGAGTGTTTTAACAATAAAGTGCATTATGGTAACTTTCTATGATGATAGAGATGTCATGTCATGAGTTAATTTGGTCACTAATTGTTTGGATTGGTGAAAAGGGGGTTCACCTGCTTCTGAGTTCAAATGAGTTGGTTTACCTAACTTCGGGTCAAAGTGGCTATGAGCTGAGTTTCTTACCTAACTCTTTAATTCACTTAAATTAGGTTTTTAAGATTGAATTCTCTAAATGTTTTATAAGGTTTAAGTTTATTACTAGTAGTATTTCCTTTATTCTATTTCTTTATAATTTAGGTGAGTTAACCCATCAAACTAGGTTTGCCTGAGTTGGATTATAATTGTTTGCTTGTAAAAAGGTAGTTTAAAACAGATTGGTGTATTTTTTTGTCTACTATATGAGTTAATTTAGTTACATTTTTTTAATATATAATGATAACTAAAATCGAAATGTGAGTTTACAGACATCTCTTTCAATCTTCACTACTTTTTTACTTTTTTTTGACTTAGAGGGTTTAACTTAAACGAGTTAAGCCGCTTTGAAACTTTTTGATGAATGGGAAAATGGTGAATGCTTTGGTAAATTTGGACTTATTTGCACAGAAGTTAAAAGTTGGTCTCCCTCTGACTGTTTCTACAATTAGAAGCAGGAAAGTAGGATAAGAGATAATGTATTTGTGGTTCAAATACTAATAATTAACATACAGTTTATGAAGCCAGTCTAGAAGGAAAAGGGGGTTTGGATGCATGAGTATCCATATCCATATTCTAGAAGCCAAAAAGAATAATGACAGAAAGCATGGTAGTGCGATGATGGTACATCACCAGTATGCATTTGTCCTTTAAAGTTATTATGAGATTCTTCACTATGTTGGGCCATGCCATTTCCTGAAATATGTGGTTAACAGGGAGGTTATAGGCACTCCTTGTCATGGACCAAGTGCCAAAAACTTTTCCAATTCACACTTTCAGGAGCAATCATCATCCTCAGACTCACAAGCCAGGATTTTGATGATAAAAAGCTCTAGAGGGACAAAAATCCTGTCTGGTGCTGGGAAAATGGAGGAAAAAAATAAGGAGAAGATCTTGACACTTTTCATTCATGAATTAAACGGGCTGATCATTGTTATTCATGTAAATCTTAACTTAAAATTTATTTATGATTTTTTTTTGTGTTATTTAACTTTTTTTTTTTTAATTCTACTATTCAATATAGAAGGTGGACTCAACTTTAAATTTTTAAGCTTCCCTTTAATGTAATTATAGTTCATTGTTTAATCAAGTGTAATATGTTACAAATTTAACACTAACTTTCCTTCAACTTCATTTAAGTCAACTTGAGCACCATTTTACACAAAGCAAACTCCTTCTTTCCTATGACCTGTACTATCCCACATTTATTGCAATTCAATAATAATAATAATAGTATTATTATTAATTACATTATTGTCCTATTAATATTTTTTTATTTAATTTGGTTCCTTTATTAATAAAAATTTCAATAAAACAATGCAACCATTTTAATGGTCAATGAAATGCTTTTAACAATGTGACTCTTCCCGTTAAAAGATTGACTTTTAGTTTTATAAATTGTCACTATCTATTATTAATAAATTCTTAAATTGAGAGACTTAAATTTATTAATATATTTTTTAACTTGAGAGACTTAAATGAAAATTTTATTAGTGACACTAAATTGAATCAAATAAATAAATAAATAACAAGATAAAAATTATAATTAGTCTAATATTAATAAAAAGAAATTGCCCTTAATTGCTAAATGACATCACGTCTTCTAGTTTTAAAATACAAAGTCACACCCTCTCATATTTTTAATAAAATACGGTTCACATCTCCTATAGTTTTTAAATGCACATTCACTTTCCTCATATTTTTAATAAATGATACTCACATTTTTTATAATTTTAATATAGTGAAATCATTACAAGAAAAATGTTATTTAGAATCTAATTTTTAAATACTAAATAAAAATTAGTCTCTAACTTAATTAGATATCAATTTAAAATCTAATGATATAGGTTATTAAAACTTTGGTATTTAATGTTGGATATCAATTATTTGACTTAATTGGTCACTAAATTCAATCATTACTTATATTTTATAGTTATTTAGCAATTTAGTGACTATTATTTAGGTCACAGTTAACAACCATTCCATTTGGTAGCTAAATAAATAGTTTTTTATCTTATAGTGAATTCATCTCCCTTAATTTATTTATGGAAAATAAATTTTTAATTTTATTATAAAAACTATTTAATTTTTATATTTTAAAAGTTTAATTCTTAATATAATTTTTATTTGTTTTAGTCAATATGATTTTTTAAAATAAATTAAAGAAGTGAGTACTAACTTCATTAAAAATATAATAAAAGTGAATGTTATCCTTAAAAACGCAAGAGAAATAGGATCTAACATATCAAGGCAACAACTTCCTCTAATAATAATAACAATTTCTCAAACAAGCACTAAGTTTTTCATTTTTTAACTAATTTACAATATAAAGAGACCAATCCCCACATGTTTAATAAATTTTATGACATAAATTACATACTGTGAAATATTAGTAAACTGCCTATTAAGTAGTACACTGCAAATTACAGTTAAATATATATTAGCAATGTATTTTTTTTATCAACAGTTAGAATTTACATCAAACTGAATAAATTAAGAGTGAGAATATTTAATGGGTCTTAAGTGATGATAAACATTTTATTGAAAAGAATTGTATGAATCATGTGTGTTGGCATTTCTTGATACAACAGTTACATCTTATTTATAGATTATGCAAATCTGCAGAATGCAGCAATGTAGTGACCATGGAATTGAAACATTGCTTAGATTTTTGGATAGCTTTTCCTTTTTATATAAAGATAGGAGCATATCTTATTTTTGAGATGTAAGAAGTGAAAGATCTGAAAAGATAAAACAAAAAAAAAAAAAAATTGATACAATAGGAAGAAACTGTCAGAAGAAAAAAAAAACATGCAACAATCCTTATCCCCTCATAGATATTCAAAGATTGTCACATATTCTGAAAGGCATCAAAACTATTTACTTTTCATGTTGCGAATAATTGGTGGGTTTTGTGGAAAAATTGTTTAACCCATATTATGAAGAATGATTAAGTTAAGAACACAAAGTAACAGTTATATTACCTTTATAGTGTATGATAAAACCTAAAAGTTGACTTTGTAATCACCATTTTTGTCCCACTTTGAAAGTGTGACTGTGGTGTCATCATCCATCCATTATGAGAAGCATTAAAACCAATATGAACAAGATAATGTTTGAAGAATAAGGGCACTCGGTGAGCAATAATTGAGTCTGAACACAAACACATGTAATTGTGTCTTGGAACCATTTAACTCAATTTACATCCGAACTATATCAGTTAAAATTATATTGCTTTGATTTTTAATATGATATATAATCTTCATAATATTAGATAACTAATTTTTTAAAATGTAGCAAATGTAAAAACTATTTTAATTACTTTTGTAAATTATCTTAAACATATATGCATTTTATTATAACTATATCACAATATGTCTTTGGATTTAACGATGATAGGGATCAGGGCTACTAGATATCCGAAGCCAAGTCAAAGAGTCAATTTATGTTTCTGTTTCTTCTAGAAATCTTTTGACTCTGTTTCATCTTTAATCATTGAAGACAATGGAGAAA
>Ga0123340_1005221_pt1 | contig 12348 bp, 6 predicted proteins | sample SirMexnodulemix_FD_89961 | JGI IMG/M metagenome (GOLD analysis project Ga0123340, IMG submission 89961) | Root nodule microbial communities of legume samples collected from Mexico - Siratro Mexico nodule mix | ecosystem: Host-associated > Plants > Roots > Nodule | place: Mexico: Nepantla... | reverse complement strand
TATATATATATATTAGTTCATATATCTAACAACGACTATTCGTTTAAACTTCATAAATTCATGGATCCAATTGCATGAAAACAGATTAATCACTTATATTTCACTCAAAACAAGTACGGGATTTAATAGAATACACAACGGATGTGTGAGTGAGTAGGTAGATGAGTATCCCCACTTCAAGATAACTCAAGGAAATTACTAGAATGTTATATTACAACTCCCGTATTTGAATTTATCCAAATTCAACTTCCGTATGTTACTAGAATGTTATATTACATCACTGGTGAACAAAATCTTGGGCCTCTGTAGTAAGTAGTTTGATGTACCTGATAATCAAAGTTTGCATATATGCAGACACAATGGTCAAATTAACATAATAACCATGCTTAGAAGTACAAAAAACCATGCTACACATATCATGAATGATAATCATATTAACCTGCATGTCAATTGAAGTTCCTGTAGTAAGAAAAAACAATCCAAGCAGCAAGCCTCTAAATGGTCTTATGTCAGCTTCAATCTGGGTCCTGAAGTTTGTCTCAGCTAAAATAGCCCCAGCTAAAAAAGCCCCAAGCTGTATTATGATATTACATACAATTGTCAAGTTAATATTCAATTTAATGATTGTTCAAAAGTCTCAAATTTAAACCCTGAGCATTGGAAAATACAGAACCGTGTCACTAAAGCCCAAATTCTGTGTGCCTAGTGAAATCCCAGCAATTGTCAGCAAGCAAAGAGCAACAAAAGCCTCTGAGCTCCTTGTATCTGCAACAACCTGAATTTGACCAAGAGTTTACTGCCTAGAACATATAACAAATGAGTTTGGACACATTTTATTTTTTTGGATAAATCTTTCTTGAAATATATTTGATACTGACCTCAAAAACTCTTCTGAGAATGTACTTTGCCCCAAGAGAAAGCAGACCCAATCCGCCTAATGCCTTTAAACTTTCTTGAGCAAGCGTGGGCCAAATACTCCCCTCGGTTATATTCTATAATGAAAAATAAGAAAACACAGGATGAAGAATGAATGCAAAAGTTTATGCATCTGATTATAAAAAAAAAAAAAAAAAAAAATTAGTTTATTGAAGAAGATATAACAATCAAGCAACATATATAATTGTTAACCTCAAATTTACGGTAAGTGAAAAAGAATACAAAAGCACAAACTTAGTATTGTAAATACCAAATTATTAGGATAAAAAATATTCTCAATATCTCCATAGTAATTATGAAAAAATATCTTCAGAATCTTTCTGTTTATTTCAGCATATTTTTATTTCTCTTTTTAAAAGGTTTTGGTAATTACAAATATAGATTATGAGAATGTAATCGGTGTGACTGATATTAATAAAATAATTCTTTATTTTCAAGTTGATATAAGAGCTCTCGCTCTTGGAAGCCCTGTTTTTATTGCCTTGTTAACTGCCTGTTATCATTGTTGTTTGTCATCGTTTTTTAACATATTTTTATTTCTTTATTTTAAAGGTTTTGGTTATTACAAATAAAGATGATGAGAATGTAATTAGTGTGATTGATATCAATAATTTCTTTTTTCAATTCTTACCATGAAGATCATAACTAGCACATTCATGTAACAAGGTGGGCACATAGAGAAACACAAGCATGCTAACATGCATAGAGAAATGTTTTTACTCAATAAGTATTAAATCAATCTACACAAAATTTGTGGGAAAAGTGAAGAGGTCCATATACGAGATTTGCAAGCTGAGAGTTTAGCACAGATTTTCTATTTATTTGGGTACTAAATCTCAATTTTTAACTCCATCAGTTTATAAAGAAAGCAGAAAAGCAAAATGTTAAATTAAAAATATTGAGTGAGGATATTGCTTATAGTCCACATCTCACCTGGCTCTCTAGTATTGGAAGTATGACTAAAAGAGGTACAACGGCTAAGTCCTGGAATAACAAGCAGAAAAGGAACAATGTTAATTATATCAAAGGAATAACAAGCAGAAAAGGAACAATGTTAATTATATCAAAGTTTTTCTTTACTGATATCTTATTTATCAATCGACAACAACAGAAGATGTCAACAAGTAACATCATACAACATGAGTCCTCCTAACAACCACATCCTTTGCTTTTTTTATATAAAAAACTGCATACTTGGAGAATGAGACTGTAACCAAATCTTGTAGGAAGCATACTTGGAAGAGTTTAAGACAAAAACCTGTAAAAGAAGTATTCCAAGAGTTGCTGAACCAAATCTTGTAGGAAGCTCACCTTTCTCTGCAAGAAGCTACAAATACATGTATATGCTTGATAAGTTGAATTATCCATATTTAGTGTCACACATGACAGTGGATTCATGCATGCAGAATGCCTGAAACAGACTTAAAACTTATGTTGAACTTGATTTCTTTTCAAAGCAGTAAACAAGACAAGGTAATAGCAGATCAATGAACAAGGCTGGACAGAGAAGTTTACAAACCATGAGATTGCATCTTAGAGGAATGATGTGGCAGGACTATAGGAGGAAAACAATATAGTCTGCCACAAAAAAAAAAACTATATATGTGTGTGCTTTGTATCAACTTCAAAAATAACAACCACAAGCTTTTCCATCAAGAATTTTCTCCAAAACTTACAAACTAGAATGTGACATTTTATAAAAGCAAGTGTTTGTTAGTATCAAATTAAGACTCATCAGAACTTCCTCAGATCTTTCAGAAGTCATGAAATTATATTTATTTTCTTGATGCATACAATGTTTCTTATTTATTGTAAATATGAAAAGTAAAAGTACTAGCTGAAAATATTAGTCACTTAAGTCAAAACAAGGTTCTATTGATACATCAAGCTACTATCATTGATATATCAACAAAGTGAAATAAAAGTATATATAGATACATCAGCATCATGTCTTTCGTGCAAACAAGGTGAAAAATTATACAAACAAATACCTGTAGAACAAATGCAGAAGATGATAGAGAGAGAGCAGCACCAATCACTACAGCTTCATCGACACTTCTTATGTTCACCTATGAATAAGATTTCAAAATTAATTAGATTAAAGCAATGAAGCCTCTTCAAGTTTTATTGACATTATACTCTTTCATATCCAGCCATAATTAATTATCTTTATAATTAAACAATCATCTCAAAATATTAAGCTGTTAGATGTAGGTCTACACATGGTTTTCTATGAAACACGCTCCCAAATGCAAAAGCCATTTAAGTGCAGACGAAACAAACCATAACTTGACTTTGAGCAGAAACTATAATTTAATTAAATAGGGGCAGTAAGGAGTGAACTTCATAGTCTATGACTAGATGAGATCGCCTACAAGGATAAGCCAAGCCATTGCTGACAAAAGAACACAATAAAGCCACATAGGGATTCTAATAACTAATTTAAAAACTAAAGGATCGTCCAGTAACTGATCAACTAGGACCTTGTAGAATGTGCAAGAGGTGGGAGCCACTTCCTAAGGATCAAGTTTTCGGCAAGTGCCTATAGCACTTTCTCCTTTGAAAGTGTCTGTAGTATATATGCAATGCAAATGCATTCTGTCTATCTATCTCTCACCAGAATTCTCCCAAAATTTAGAAGCTTCATTGTTAAATTTCTCATGGGAAAGTTTCTATACTCTGTATGTGGGCATTCTGTATGTCTCTCACCAGAACGACTATAATCAACTAAAGGGTACAAATATGAAACTAAGAAAAATTGTTAGATATAGAAACCTTACCAGGTCAGGCCTAGAGTGGAAAAGGAATTCCAAAATTTTTGTTCCAACAGCTCCATTTGGAGGAAGCTCAAAAGCAGTGAATGCTAAAGTAGACAGTAAAACCTACAAAAGTGTTTAAATAAAAAATTAAAACAAGGACAAAAATGCCAAATCTAATTTTATAAATTTTGAAAAAGAAATCAGACTGCTCTAAAAAAAGTACTAGAACAATTATAAAGAATGAACAACTAAATAAAATAAATCAGTGGTAAAAAAATAGGCAGCATCTACAATAAATATATAAGCTTTATAGATGAAGCTAAATGATGGATAGCATGAATGAAATGGGCTAAGAAATTTTCTTTGTATGCCCATTATCACTCCCAAATACCTGAGCAAATCCCATTCCAAAAGCATATTTTGCGAGAGCTTTTAGCCGTGCAAGTGAAAGCTCTAAACCCATCTCAAACAGCTGAAAAGAAACAAACATTTCTTCAGACAAAATATACATGTTTATCAGAAGTTTTACTGAGGATTATCACCATGAAAATATTGTCAGTGAGACTTTTAAAAGGTTCTTCCGTAATCACCAATCATTGTTCAATGTGCATGATACCATACCATACAACAAATATGAACAAAAAAGTGGTTTAGATCAAACAATGTTATTGTTGAAATTTGAAAAAAAAGGTCAATACCTATGAGTTTCAATTGCTATCTTGAAAAGAAAAGCAATCAATATGGTAAATACTACGAGTGTTCACTTGGATTACTAGCTTTTATGATATGAAGTAATGAAAAAACAGGCTAATATCTAGGTGTTTTGGATTTTTAGTTTTTACAAAATAGAGTAATAACATGGATAAAATATGTTTAGATTACAGTTTTCAAGCTTCATTTGAGGGAGACAGACACATAGGGAAAAAGCAGTAACTAGAGAAACTGCAGTTGCTTATCTTACCAAGAAAAGGATCCCCCATTCGGATAAAACTTTAACATCAGTAAGGTTTCTAATTAAACCAAACTGATTGAGTACCACACCAGCACAGAAGAAACCAAGTATCTGAAAATAACAACCATTAAATTGATTTCAATTATTAATATAAAAAAGTAAATAGATAGCTAAGCCTATTTCCACAATTATGTGTGAGATTCAGCATGTATGTTCACAAAAAATTTAAGTAGCTCTACATTGTTTTTACAATTTAAACAAATGCAAACTAATTTCGAGTTCAAACATGTAATTTCAAACTAAACTACAAATCTAGATCTTTCCAGCAATCGAACTACAATCTTAAATTCATGAAATAGAAAAACTACCTTCAAAATTTGTTTGTAAGGTATAATGATGAGAACACATATTATATTGAAAACTGATGGAAATCAATTCGTACACAACCTCCAAAGCAATATTTATAAAAATAACTTGAAGACTAAGATTTCTGAGTAGTTATTTTGGTCTATATAAAAGTACAACTGAATGACAATAGATATTGAGTTTGTGTAAATCGTGGTATCTCCAATCTATAGTGATTCAAATTATCATCAAACCTTATGTTGTGTATCCTTCTCATCTCCTGATGCTTGTATTTGTCTCATTTACTTAAAGAATGCCATAGTCTATTTTAACTGGTCAAACTAATACAGGAATTTAACTAAACTAATAATTCAGAGCATTACATGACAATGAATGATGCTTATGAATATTGAGATGATAGATATCATAATTTCAAGAGCATAACTTAAAAAAGAGAGAGAGAAAAAAAGCTAAACTGCAAGAACTTCTTACAGGACTGGCTTTAAGTGACTTGAACGTAGGCACAATTATGACTGTCACAGCCAAGAAAGTAAGAGTATCCAATCCTAAATCATTGATTACATCAACAGCTCCAGCAACATCATATGCTACATTTGTTTGCAGCCGTTCCCAACGAGGCCTATACAAACCTTTCCAACCAGAACTTAATGGAACATAGAGAGGAGGAGGCCTTTTAATGAAATTTTCTGTCACAGAACTCCCATGAAGTATCCCATGACTAGCACCATGTGGCACTTTCTTGTCGACTGAATAAAGCATAAAAATAGAATTTCTATAAACTCGTGAAAAAGCATGAGAGTAACCCGGACTCTTTTGTTTGGTAAGGTCATAGCCCTGCAGAGAAACAATATTGCAAAAGAACTATTAGAGCAAGCAACAATATGGATTAGATTACGAAACAAGCTTAATTTACTCTTACATTTTGGGCCTAACTCCTCCCACCAAAAGTCCTTTTAAGGTAAGTGGTTCCAAAGCTTTATAAGCTCTTGTCACACACAATCTCTAAAGACTCGGGTTTTCTCAAGAATTAAAGTTTAACACAGTCCATACTCAATTCTCAGTTCCTGGCTTCTCAATGGAAGTAGGAATTGAGTCTATTATTTGAATATGCACTAATTTTTAAGTTTAAACAACTTCAATTTCTATATTACTACATTATTGAAGAGAAATGTACAAGATGGAAAAGAAATTTTCTTGCAGCTTGAATAACTCAAACAACATAACCCAACAATAATAACAAACGAAATAAAAAAAAATGCATAGAAATAGATGTCACCTTAAAGCTTTGGCACCAAGCTAAAGACTCCAGCATAGTGGTAGTGTTCACAAAGCAATGAAACCCAGCTTGGGAAAGCTCATTTGCGTTTGTTTGTTCCGCTTATAGACACCCACAAAGAATTTGAATTATGCTGAAAGAAAACAAAAGAAAATAATTGATCTTTTGAGTGTGGTGTGGTTCGCGGCCTCAGAAAATAGAGGTGGAAAAAGGCACACGTACACGTAGGAAGCTGTGAAAGATAGAAAACTCTGCAGAAAATGAAAGGGTCCTAGAAAGAATTTGCATGAGCTTCGAAATTTTGGAATATAATTGGATAAGTGTCAGTTTGCGTGATTGGGTGAGCTCCACAGCCACAAGAATTTCAGTTTTACTAAGGTCCGATGTGGTTTTCGTGGATCACAAACGCTGTTCGGATTTTTTCAAGTCAGAGATACGCAATCTCCATGTGGCGATTACCTTTATTTTCCACGTCATTATCCAAGTAAATATTTACATGCTTAACTTTAATTTTAGTGTATTTTGCTTGATAAATAATTTCTTCTTTTAAAATAGAAACATTTAAGCGTTCTATCTAATAAAATACATAATTTTGATCCAATTCTTAGTTTTATATATGTTTTATCTTTTCTATTGAAACTTGTATTTAACATATTCCTTTAAGACAGCATAAGAAAATTTGATATATATGAATTGGACCAAAATTTCATATTTTCTTAAATGAGATAATCACGATTACGAATGAAACGAACTAAACTGAACAAAATTGTATTCTGGCAAAATTTATATTGAGACAAATAAATATGATATAAGAAAAAAAAAGAGCAAGGTTTATTTAAGAAGTAAAGTCTTGATTCAAGAAAGATTAGCTTTTTACGTCATAGTGGTAATAAACTTCCACAGCTGTGAACTCTCTTGTGGTCTAAATGTTCTGACTTCCATAATTCATCAGATTTTGTGCAATTGAGAGCCAAAACAAGTACTTGGGACTTTCAATTGGAAGATTAAAGACTCAAATCTTGAATTTTGTGAAGGAAAGGGTGGGAAAAGATAAAGGGATGGAAAGAAAAATGTTTGTCACATGTTGGAAGAGAAGTATTTATCACAGTTGTAATGCACCCTATCCCAGCTTACATAATGGGGTGTTTGAAACTACCACCAATCACATTGAAAGTATGAAAGCTGGATTCTTTCTTGAAAGTAGGAAAATACATTGGAAGAAGTGGGAGAAACTCAAAAAGACCAAGTGTTTATCCATTACGAGATTCTCTCATGGCCCAAGTTTTTAAGAAAAATATTGCCTTTATTTGGTCCTCTGGGTACTGAAAAGCTATAATCTGAGTTTTGTATGGTCAAGTATTATGTTTTTAAAGTGTATAATGAATGAGGGCCTCATGGGCACAACCAACAAATGGATGGACATACCAAAAAATGACATGTTGGTTACACAGTTCATTGATATCACACCGACCAATCACAAATGATAAATTCCATTCTTTGGAAGATACAAGGTCTGACATATTGGAAATTCGGTTTTGCATGAAATCACAAAGGAATAAACTATTTTATTGTTAGGTGTCATAATAAGAACATAGTAACTCCTATTAAAATTAAAGATGACAGAAAAACAAAAAAACAAATAATAAAAAATAATATAATTTGACTAAAAAAATATAATATTGAAGAAAAAATAATAATACCTTCATAAACAATTATAAGAAAAATTATTTTTCTTATTTCAATTTTTTTTTTCTTAAACACTAAAAGAAAATATAAAAGAAATGGAATTGATTTTGGTGCTCCTCTTCTAAGAAGAAAAGTAAACACATATGAAACTTCTCTTCTTACATTTCTCACTTGAATATTTTGATAAATTAATCAAATTTCACATAATGTTTTATTCTTTCTTATCCATATTGCTTATTTTTTCAATAGGCCACAATAGGATTTGATCTATATAAACTTATCAATACTAACCAGTTTTGTTATAACAACTATTAGATTTTCATCAGTTTAGGTCTTCGACATATTTACACTTTTTTTCTTTATACTCAAACAAAGTGGTAACATATACATATATGTTTTGTCTTGGAATGAAAGGTGGTATTCTTTGCATTATGCAATACATTCTAATTTTCACAATATACAACAATTTGTTGTTGCTTGTGCAAATCCATATAACTTCTTTACATGCTTGGATAGTTTTCATGTTCTTTGCTTTTATAATAGACAAAACTAGAACATATTATAATTTAGATAACTTGTTTCGTCCTTTATAGCACATTGCTAAGGTGCCTTGCATTTCCTTAACACATGTTAGAAAGTGTACCTTTAACAATTCTCCCTTAGATAGGGTACATAAAAAAATATGTCTTCTCTTTGAGTTTAACTAGTTTTTAATTTCTAGTCTTCATTCCAGAGTTAATGAGGAATGAGATTGTCATTGGCATCATAAAGAAAAGGAAAGACATCTCATTCCTCACTACGTCCATATATCTACATGGTTGTACTCAAAAGAATGTTTTCATTCTTAGTTTACAGTAGTTGTGGTCTTCTCTTTTGAACAATGGTGAATTGCCTATTATTTTTCATAGTCTTGTTGTAGGATTGTATCTTATCTTATGAAGAATTAACCTTAGATGTTAACTTTATACCAATAGTTGGAATAATTGGCTATAGAGCCTTAAACTCTTTTTGCAAGCAACTAGACATTAATAAACAAACAAAGCCAACAACATATAGTAGTTTTATACTAGTTCATCTAAATCCATGAACTACACCTTAAAATAAATTCTTAAGGGGTTCCACTAATTACTTATTGCAAATGAGTATACAAATCACTTCGAGTTACTACACTCTTAGTTATCCCATCTTAATCTTCTCCTAAGATTAAGACCTCAAAACAAGTAATCAAGAACTTTCGAAGAGAGGACAATTTAAGGCCACTAGGTTAATTTAACAAAGTGAAAGATATAGAGGTTATGACTCACTTGCAAAGTGCACTAAGCAACTTATGAATACTAGAAAGTCAGTACACAATTGGTGTGTTCTTCTTCTTCAGTTTGAATTCTTTAAATAAGATTTTCAAGATGATCATTGCTTCAATTTTTTCTTGCTTTGATTTTTCCTTTAATCATATATGATCAATTCCTTAAATCATGTCTTGTATGGTTGAATCTTTCTCTTTTCTATAGAAGGAAACAATTCAAACATATACAATAAAGATAATTAATTCGTTTGAAGCATGTTTCTTTTATTTTCCTTTTTGTATTTCATATGAACATTTATAGCATCTTTTGTTTCTATAAAAACATTGATGGCTAGTGTCATAAAACATACTTATAACTTTTTATTTTATTTGGTTTATAAAATTTTGTTGTGATTATGACTTGTATTACATGCAGTTAATTTCATAGTTAATCGACCCATTTTGATAAATTATCTAAAATTTGTAAGTTCCTTTAAACAATTTATTGCACTATTGTTAGCATAAAACACACATTAGAAGGATAATGTAATATATGCAAGTATATTTTCTAACATAGTGTTCGGTGTTTGTTATCATTAAAACTTCTCTCAAAAAGGCATGTAAGAATTAGATTGAGTCTCAACAAGAATTGTTAAAAGAATACATCTTAAAGAAGCAAGAAGAAAATCAAGATCAAACAACTCTAGTTGAAGCAACCAACAACAAATGTCTCCTATGCAAACATCAATCTTCATATGACTCAAATCAAATAGAATAAACACAGCATGGAAAGTGTTTTACAATAGACACATCCTTAAGATGTATACTATCTATAGTTGACTCATGATGACTATCTTATGAAGATGTTGACATAAGTATCAATTACAAATATGTGAAAGCTTTTTTTGATATTGTTAATGACACAAAAAGTCAATTGTAGAGATAAAAAAAAAAATATTTCAACCACCTTGAAGTACCACTCCATATGTCAAAGGATGTCAACAAAATGACATAACTTTCAAGAAAGATTTAGTAAGTAGTGACTCCAAAAGCATGCATCCTTTAATTGTCGTTTTTGTACACCTACATAGGGAAATCACCACCATGCAGGAAATAGTCTGTGTGAACAAGAAAAAAAAAGGTTTTTAGAGACATTATCAACATTACACATTCAAGTGATAAAGTGTTAAAAGCCTCAAGTGTGAGACCAATAACTTATCTTTTAGACGATTAAGTCTTAAGGACAGATGCAATTGTAAATTCTTCATTTGTATGTGAAGTAATTATCAAAGTAAGGAGAGTATATATCTATTCTAGAAAGTGTGAACCTTGTATTCACAACTTGTATAGCTTGAAGAGGCATTGTGTACTTAGTACTAAACTAGGGAGAACTTAGTGGACAACTTGAAAAAGCTGTGTACTTTATCTAAAGATATCTTGTGTACTCGAATAGTCATAAGTAACTTTATGTACTCATTCTAAGTAAGAAATGATAATATTTGCATGTCATCTTTAATAGTATTATTATATCTCGCTTACTCATGTATTATCTATTAGATATCTCCTTCTAAAAGATGTGTGAAAAATATTTATAAAATCAACAGTTGACTCTTTTAATTCTTTGAGAAATATATTTTAAATGTGATTTAGATAAGCTCTATTCAGTCTCACATTTTAGAGTTAACCTATAAGTTTATATAATGATTAACTCATGCATCTAAATGCTTTCAAGAAATACAAATGAATAAAGAGTTATGAGAAAAAAAATTAAAAATTTCTTAAGAAACAAATATTTAAATTTTCTTTGTTCGTAGAAAATCTACTTTTATTTCCTTTTTATATTGAAAGTCTCCAACCAATCATTACTTTTATTTTGTTTTTTAATCTTGTTTTCAACCAATTATTATTTTTATTTTGTTATTTTAATCTTGCATGATTTTTATCTTAATCTTGAAATACTTGATGACATATCCTTAATATTTGTATAATACCTTTAATGATGTATTAATATATTTGATGTTTACATATTATCTTTATTAATGTACCAATGTTTTTTGCGTATTACTTTTAATTATGTATTATTGCACTTAATATTTATGTATTATCTATAATGATATATTAAATATTTCAAAAACTTTTTTTTTTCATTTTTTATAGTCCATGTTAGTTATCTTCTTGAATTGAACATTTTTCCTTTTTTATGTGACCATGACTTCATTGTTATGCTAAGAATTATTTGCTCACAATTTGCACGTGGTTTAAAGAGATCTATCATGCCCTTTCCTTTGTATAGGGTGTACTTTTCATGCACTTTAGTTTATGAGATTTTAACTTAAAGGTTGTGTATTAGAAGTTTTATTATAGGATATTCTTTATCAGGGAGGGGCATCTTCTGCAAAAGAAAAAAACAGACGCATCACCTAATATGCTAAAAAGTATATTTATCGGATGTATTTACTAATGATAGATAAAATAGATACTTGCTTCGATAAGTTCGAACACGTATTAAACACAACATGCTACTAAATAGGCTAATGTAAGCTTTGTGAAAATCCAACCAGACAATATAATTCTATAATATATATATAATATTTTTTTGACTTAATTAAAATTGAAAGATGGGTATATTCAAATTCAATCTCACAATATTTTTATAATAGTTGTTAAAAAAATATTTAATTCTTTTCTCTTTTTAGATATTTTTTTGTCTCTTTCTTAAGTTGCGTGGTAATATATTTATTTACAACCATTTAACAATTACATTTAATCTTGATAATAACCCTAAGTTTTAGATAAAAGATTCCAAATTATATTTATTTAAAAGAATTACGATAGAAAATACCAAAATATATTTGTTTAAAGGAATCAAGGCTAAATTATATTGATTTAAAAATTAAGAGACTAGATCAAATTATTAATTAATAGTAAAATACAATTCAATAAAATAATTAAATAATAGAAAAATAATAGTTAAGCCTAAGAACAATAATAAATATGTTTGAAACAATTTTATTTAAATAATCTCATTTTGTAACAAAAAAATTGATATAATTTATTTGGAGGTAAATTAAAAATAAAACAATTAATATTT
>Ga0123340_1005220_pt1 | contig 12348 bp, 10 predicted proteins | sample SirMexnodulemix_FD_89961 | JGI IMG/M metagenome (GOLD analysis project Ga0123340, IMG submission 89961) | Root nodule microbial communities of legume samples collected from Mexico - Siratro Mexico nodule mix | ecosystem: Host-associated > Plants > Roots > Nodule | place: Mexico: Nepantla... | reverse complement strand
TATATTAGTTTTTAAATCATTCTTTTATAATTATAACTTTTAAATTATATTATTTAAATTAAAAAAAAATAGCAAAAGTGCCGGTGTCTACTAAGAAACTATATATGCGGTTTGTTTGTTAGAGATACTCTTTAATGGCTGCATAAGGAGTGAATAAATTATGGAAAAAATGGAATATTTATATATTATTGAATATTTAGGATTTAAAATATACAGCTGCTAATATATAGGTTTAAGAAGCTAATCAGTAAAATCAACATCAATATAATTTAATATAAAAATAAATATGATTAAGTAATTAATTAATGAATAATATAAATAGAGGTGCGAGACCAAACTCACAGTTCTGTTCTGTCGTGGTTCCTCTTTTCTTCCTTTCTCATTCTCTCTCTGTTCTTCCCAAGTAGCACCGAGTCACAGACTCACCGATCTTCCGATTCCCTTTCGTCTTGGTTTATGAGGTATCTTCTTCCTCTTTTCTTTTTGTCTTCTTTGCGCTTTCTCGTTTTGCGCTTCACGTTTCGTGTTTCACCGATCTCTACCACCGCATCGCGATCTCTTTATCAATTTCCCTTCACGCCTTTTACGCCAAAAATCTTAGATCAGCAATTTTCGTTGTTTTCCGTGGCGATTTTAGCAGATCCACAGCCTCTCTCCGATTTGCTTTCAAGAAACGTGACCCAATTTGCCTTTTCACCCTAAACCTAACGCAGTCCGATCTACCCTATCTGATTTGATTTCGAGCCTTTTCTTTCATTTTATTAAATTACTGTTGTTACTCGTATCAAGATTTAATCAAAATTATTTCGGTTGCTAATGCTGATTTTTTCTTTTTGCAGCTCGAAGGAGAGACCCACTCTTGGGTGAGTTTCGTCCCTTTTCACTTTTTTTTTTGCTCCTTTTTCACTTGACTGTATTGTTTTCTTCTTTTATGCTTTGTATTGTATGACTGAGATAGGTTATGTTCTTTTAATGCTGTATGAATTATATGCTTATATAGTATGTGGACTATGCTTATATGACATGCGGACTATGCTTATATGACATGCTTTTAGACGAAGGAAAATGGTATTAATCTTGTAACATCCAAAAATCTTTTTTTTTCTTGCCTTCTTTTTCCTTCCTAAATCCTTGATACGCCTCAAAACCCTTTTGTTGTTTGCTTAAAGACTGAGAGCATGGAAGTAAAATATTTGCGGAACTATATATAGAATATTGAGAGTTTTATTTATTTATTTTATTTTATTTTAGTGCTAACTTTCCTACCTTTTGAGTTGTCTTTCAATCGATTCGGATGCTCTTGCATTCTAATTTACTCTCTCTCCTTGTACTATTTTGCTAAAAGTGAACCAGACAGTTTTTTTATTGCTTAGATGCTTTATAACTTTTGCTACTAGTGGGGTCTTGGTTATTTTCATCTTAATAAACTGTATTTTAATTATGTAAGTGGTACTGCGCATCATGTTTGGTATCTAAAGCTAATATTTTCATCATGTTTGTTATTGTGTTTTTTTTTTCATGTATGCAAATCTGTGTTGAGTGACTTATCCTTTTCTAATTTTATCTCCATCCCCAGTGGCACGCGGATTAAGACCCGCAAACGGAATATTGCAGCGCCCCTGGACCCTGCAGCATTCTCGGATGCAGTGGTCCAGATTTATTTGGATAATGCTGGTGATCTGGTAATGTAATAGGTGCATTTACAGTCTACATTTGTTGTCTGTCTGCATTGCATACACAGTCTTGCTGTGATTTATTCATACAACTGATTTGGTTATTTGTGCATGCAGGAACTTATTGCTAAGAGCATTGAATCTTCAGACCTTAACTTCTCAAGATACGGTGACACCTTTTTTGAGGCAAGCTTCCTAAACCAACAGAAAACCTCTGTTCTCTCATTGTTGATTTTAGTTCCATGCATTTTTTGAGCTATTTGGAAATCTTTAGTTTGGATTTGATTACCGTGAATTGGATGCATAGTTCGTGGTATTATGGCATTCATTCTTTGATGATTTCTGTAACTATCATGGTGTACGCATGCGCATAAATGTTCCTTTTTTTTTTCACTTCTCTCTCTTTGGGAAGAGGGGAGGTTTGGGCTTTGTTGCCACTGTTGCAAGGCACTGTTATAATTGAATCTATGCCCTGATATTTTTATTGAACAGTTTTTTAGATATTCTATTTAATAGAGCATTGATACAATCATTATATAGTTTCAATGTTCTTCATGCAACCTGATTTTTTTATTTTCTGTTGATTTGTCTCACATACAAATGTCTTACTGGTCAGTTATCGCTTAATTTTGCATTATTTTAGGTTGTTTTCACTGGGGGTCGTACACAACCTGGAACTACCAAGCCTGATGAAGGGGACCGCCATCCTTACTCTATAATAGAGTGTGAGCCTAAGCGTGAAGTCATCTTACCATCTGTAATCTACATACAAAAGATTTTGCGGCGAAGGCCATTTCTCATCAAGAACCTTGAAAATGTCATGCGAAGGTTCCTCCAGTCCTTGGAGCTTTTCGAGGAAAATGAGAGGAAGAAGTTGGCAATCTTCACAGCACTTGCATTCTCCCAGAAGCTGTCTGGTCTCCCACCAGAAACTGTTCTCCAACCACTTCTTAAGGATAACCTTGTGGCCAAAGGGCTAGTTCTGTCATTTATGACTGACTTCTTTAAGGAGTATCTGATTGATAACAGCCTTGATGATCTTATTTCAATTCTGAAGCGGGGAAAAGTAGAGGACAATCTTTTGGACTTTTTCCCCCCTACAAAAAGAACCAATGAAGCTTTCTCCGAGCATTTCAGGTATTATTAGTGGAACTGACATATCTTCATAGAAAAATATGCTTTACAATTATTGCTTCTTGTGCTATGGTTTGTGTTATTTGCATAGGCGATTGGATCCTATTTTATTTTACTTTTGGCAGTTCCAACAGCCTTGATGATCTCATTTTGTGAACTACTATTTTTGCAGAATGCTAATATTTTAAGGCTACTCTGTCTTTTCCTTATTGTATTTAGTACTTGACCTTGGTTAAACGGAATTCTTAAACATAATGTAAAGACTTGCAACCCTTCATCCCTGGGTTTGGTTAAACATTCAAAGCTTTAGCATAGGACATGCTGTATTTTTTTCCTTTTGCTAAAGAAATCAAGTTGAATAGACTGCACAAGGTCTGAAATAGTGCCTTAAAATGATAGCGGCCAATTACCAATTTTGTCATCTGAAGCGTGTAATTATAGTTTCTGAATCTGCTGACATGTAGTCATGCATGGTGAGTTTTTCGATCAGTTTCAAATACTTGGGGGAATGATTGTGTTATTTTCATTCAATTGCTAGTTTGTCTAACATTTTCATAGCTTGATTCATTAAGGTGGACTTGTGCACTGTGTTTTATCATTCCATATTGTTCTGTTAACTTCTGGTGGAAACTTATATATCATTGTTGACTCTTTTAGCAAGGAAGGACTGGTGGCCTTAGTGGAGTACAATGAAAAGAAAATTTTCGAGGTGAAATTGAAGGAAATGAAGTCTGCTTTAACAACACAGATAACAGAGGAGGCTGATACATCTGAAGTCATTGAGAACGTGAAGCTGCGAGTTAGAGATGCTAAATTGCCGGACATTGAGGTGGTGCGGGTCGTGTGGGATGTTTTAATGGATGCTGTTCAGTGGTCGGGGAAAAATCAGCAACAGAATGCAAATGCAGCCCTCCGTCAGGTTTCCTTTAGATTTTTTGCACCTATGCCAATTTTGTATTTGCATGGTTGGGAATTTCCATGTTTGTTCTTTTGGACATTGTGGACTCAAGTTTCTTATTGAAGAAGTCTTGGGTTTTTAAAATTCTTGTTTTATATGGCCTTGGGCAACTTATAGGTTTTTCTTATAAGAATCTATATGTTAGTTATTTGCCTTTGTTTTTTATTTTTGAACTTATTGAGACTCATTTAAAACTTTTCGTAACTATTTTCAAAGAACTGCTGATGAGCTAATGGATTTGTGCATTTACAGGCCAGCTGGGTACTGCTAACATGTTCTTAGTGGTGGATAATTTGTTCTTAGATAGTTTTAAGAGATGCACAGTTATATTTGTTTTAATTATATAAACTTTTATCGAAGGAATTTAACATGTAACTGTGTATCAACCAAACAACTTAATGAATTACATTTTCTTCTTGACTTTATCTGTGTAAAAGTTTTTGACGACAACACTGTATTCATGAAGGTAAAAACTTGGGCAGAACTGTTGAATACATTCTGTACCAGTGGGAAGCTTGAGCTGGAACTGATGTACAAAGTACAAATGCAATGCTATGAGGATGCTAAACTTATGAAGCTGTTCCCTGAGATTATTAGATCTCTCTATGACCAGGATGTACTCGCTGAAGATACCATCCTTCATTGGTTCCGAAAAGGAACAAACACCAAGGGCAGGTATGCAATTTGTTTGAGGACACGAATCCTATTAAAGATAGTCATTTATTGGTTCCACCCTATGATGTCTGTAAGTTTTGCTGCCACTATGTTGTTTACTACTGCTTATTGGAACTGGTATAGGCAAACCTTTGTGAAGGCGCTGGAACCCTTCGTTAATTGGCTGGAGGAGGCTGAAGAGGAGGAGTAAGTGTGGTGTGGAGGTTCAGGGCTGAAGATATTATCCTGTTTTCAGCTCTTGTACCATTAGCTGAGAATTGGCACGTATTGTCCCAAGTTCGATTCTTCCTAGTAGTACTGTTAGCCTATTTTATTTATGTTTTGTGTTTGACTATGCTTCATTGTGCCCTTGGGGACATATCACGGTGCCTGCGCCACTCTGATATGTTATACGGGTGCATTACTGTATTTTGAGTGGTCTTTTCAATAATGGGTGTACTTTCCCTGTTAACTTATCGTTTCTTCAAATCATTAATGCAGCCGTTGGACGTTGAAACTTTTAGTTCACCTCTTGCCTAATTCTCGTGCTTTGATTATTAGCTTTAATTGCATGAGAATGTGATAAAGCTATCTATTTCTGGAGGATTATAACCAAGTTTTTAATTGAAAATTGTGTTGCAAATTTGTTTTTTCCCATCAGTTTAGTAGGCACGTTCAGGTTCTAAATAAGCTTTAAAATTAAATTAGCTGCATAGTTTTGACCTGTAGTTTTTAATTTGAAGTTTTTTATTATCGAACATTGATTAAGCATAAATAGAGGCAAATAGTTTTAGATTTAAGTAAATTGTTTACAAGTTATTCTCGTTTTTTGGGAGGTTATTTTCCTCCCTTTGTATTGGAATTAAGCTTCTTGGTATTGAAAATTCTTCTATGAATGCGTTTGGCGTATTTTTTATATGGTTATAGACGAAAAATGATAAAGAATCAATCGAGACAGTTCATCAAACACGAATAAAGTTTCCTATAGGTGATAGTCAGAGGAGGAAATAATATAATTTAAGTCGATAGGCAAAAAAGAAATTAAATGGTATTTCAACACGCAAAAACAATTATAATGTTACGAGTTTGAAGTAATGAATCTAATGGATTAATTTTATTTTAAAGCCCCATGTCAAATGAATTAGAGATTTATTTGGGCCGTATTACTTTTAGATTAAATATTATAGATAAAAAAAAGTTTTATTGATTTTATAAGAGTAAGAGTATACCGACATATGGTTTTCAAAAAATTTATATATTATAAGTTTTTATGATATACTTTTTTATGAATTTATTGTATTTGAAATGAACAATAGATTTTTTTAAATAATTATAAAAGTCAAAAGAAGTTACAAAAGAGTGAGAAATAAAAATAAAATTAATGTAATCTGTAATATTTTTCTAAATATAAGGATCTATTTGTTGTTAAATATATTAGAAATAAAATAAAAAAAACAGGTGAAAGAGGTAGATGATTGAGGTTCCAAATGCATGGTGTTGATAGGTTGTATTGTGATTTGGGTGGGAGGCAGATCGTTTAACAGGATCCAAACACAAGCATCACTTCCTTCCTGATGTTCCTCTCCGAAATCTAAAGTCAAGCAAACAAAACAACTCACTGTTCCAAAATGGCGCTGTCGTGTCTCACTCTCAGCCCAAACCCTTCAATTATCTGCAAATGCAAAGCGTCACTTCCCACTGCACCACACGCGCTCGACGCCACCTACATCCGACGCGCCGCCCACCTCGCCGACAAATCCGCCGGCTTTACTTCCCCCCACCCCAACTTTGGCTGCGTCATCCTCTCACCCGCCGGCCACGTCGCCGGCGAGGGCTACCTCTACGCGCAGGGCACCGCAGCCGCGGAGGTCCAGGCCGTCGACGCCGCCGGCGAACGCTGCCGAGGCGCCACGGCATACCTGAACATGGAGCCCGGCGACTGCCACGGCGACCACAGTGCTGTGTCTGCTCTGCTCCAGGTTCTCCTTTGCTTGTTACCAAAGCGCACGCATGTCTTATAATGTTGATGTTGTTGTTGCTCACGAATACGATGTTGTCTGGGCTCTAGTTTGTGTTTTGTAGTTGATAAATGATCCTACCCTGTCTGTGAAACCAAACTAGGGAGGGGTCAAAAGAGTTGTGATTGGAATGAGGCATCCCTTGCAACATCTCCGTGGCAATGCTGTGCGTGCACTCAGAAATCAAGGACTGCATGTTGATATTCTCGGAGAGAATCTCACTGGTAATCTCATTGAGGTGTGTCCAATGCTTCAATACCTTTTGCTTGTTCCAATTGTTGTAGATTAGTCAATGTGTAGGGTTTCTTTGATAGACCTGTGTGGCGCTTGATTTTTCTTTTCTTATTTATGCATTGGCATTGTTTTGTCTCATTTGCAGGATGCACAGAAAGAGTGTCTTCTTGTCAATGCACCTTTGATTTGTAGAGCTGCTTCTCGTGTTCCCTTTTCTGTTCTCAAGTATGCTATGACCCTTGATGGTGAGATTGATTTGCCCTTACTTGAAAGAAATAAGTCAAACATTGATGTTTGTATTTGTCTAGTTAGTTTTTACCCTCTTTTTGATGTGGCAGGAAAAATTGCTGCTAGCAGTGGCCATGCGTCATGGATAAGCAGCAAGCAGTCTAGAAATCTAGTGTTTGAGCTACGGGGTAGAAGTGATGCTGTTATTGTGGGAGGAAATACTGTTCGAAGGGACAGTGAGTGTCATTGTTCTTGTCTTCAAATTTCTCTGAATTTGAATTTTATGGCTTATCTCCTTTTAAACTCAATCAGATCCAAGACTAACAGCCAGACATGGAGGGGGACATATGCCAATGCGCATTGTGATGACCCAGACTCTTGATCTTCCAGAGGAAGCAAACCTGTGGGACATGTCTGAGGTTTCTACCATAGTTGTAACACAAAGGGGTGCAAGGAGGAGTTTCCAGAAGCTGCTTGCATCTAAAGGAGTTGAGGTTGTGGAGTTTGACATATTGACTCCCCGAGAAGTTATGGAGTATTTTCATGATCGTGGTTATCTTTCAATTTTATGGGAATGTGGAGGAACACTGGCGGCCTCTGCTATTTCTTCTGGAGTAATTCACAAGGTGTTGTTCATACTTTCATTTTCTTTGAGAAAATTTAAGTTCTACTTATTAGCATAGTTAGGATAATTTTCAATTGTTGCAACTTATTTTCTGCTATATGATAGATTATAGGCTAAAAGTAGATAGGCAACAGTAGGGTTACACACAATATTTTTGGGATAATCAAGAGAAATTCACTGAATGCTTTCCTATGTTTTGATCATCGACCAAAATGATCAGTAATACCATATTTCTTGGCCTTTTGAGAGTGGAGGTGGATAACTATTGAGCTAAACGTGATTTTCTATATGCTTAACTTGATGATGATAGTTACTTGTTTTTCTTGTAATTGACAAAATAAAATTATATTAGAATTACAAGTACAGACAAGAATGAAAAACAATGTTTGCTATGGGATGATCCCCCTTCATTTCTGTCTCAATTTTCTCGTTCTGTGTTTTATTTCTGCATACTCATTGTTTTGTTTCTGCAAGGGGGTTTTGTTTACGAATATACCTACCCTTACCAAATTCTCCATTGGTTTAGATAGCTGCGCTTTTGCGATTATTAAATTCCAATTAGAATTAATTTGGCATAGTTGGCTTAACCTGATTTGATTTTATTTATGCCCTTGATGATATGTTTCTACTGGTGATATTTATGTCCTTCAGGTTTATGCTTTTGTTGCTCCTAAAATTATTGGTGGAAAGAATGCACCATCTCCTGTGGGAGATCTTGGGATGATTGAGATGACGCAGGCTATAAATCTAATTGATGTTTGCTACGAGCAGGTTAGTAGGAGTTCATTTGTCTTTCCCTTGTAAATACTAGGTTTTGTCCCCCCTTTCAGAAAATACATGATTTGATTTATGCTTTATTACGAATCTATGGAATATCTAAGGAAAAAGTTACATGAATCTCTAGCATTGGATATTTTAGACGAATTTCCCAACTGAGCTGCCTTCGTCTTGATATTTAATGTATAATGTCTTTACATTTCTTTGATGAGATTGTGTTCTGGATACTGCAATGCAGGTTGGACCCGACATGCTTATTAGTGGATTTCTTCAGCCCTTACCAGACGTGATACCTGTAATCCCATCACGTGATGAAACTTTTGTTGTTGATCCTACTGTCTCACCATATGAGTCAAGGATCATATTTTTCTATAAAACATGGGATCTTTACGGAGCATTGTCAAATTTCTCTCCTCATCCCATTCAAATGGATGATGAAAATGGTAATTATGTGACTTGGTTGAGTGTTGAGCATTACTACCAGGTACTTGATTTTTTATTTTTTTTCATTAATTCTGTTTTCCTTTGGTGTTTTGTTGTAATTCTTATACATATAATTCAATGCGCAGGCACACAAGTTTGTTGGGGTGGATGATCCTATAGCACGGGATTGCGTTGAAAGGATTAAATCTGCAAAAAGTCCAGAAGAAGCTGCAAGAATAGGACGGTCAATGCAAAAGCAGAAACCTAACCTGGTACAATCGTCTATGGTTTCCAAACTTTTCTCAAACTCTTAATCTGATCTAGACCTACTGGCTCAAACAATATTTCCTTTCTGGATTCTGTCACCAATCATTTTCTCAAAAGCTTACCGTTTGGTTGGAGGGAAGTGGCAGGAAGGAGAGGGGTGTTAAAAGATTGCTTGATTGGTTAAGATAGTTGATGGGAGTGGAGTGGAAATAAAGGGGGCCAAAATCTCTTCCCTTTAATTTTTGCCTTCTCTCCCAAATTGGGGAGATTTGGGAAGGGAATAATACTAAAAGCTTCTAAATTTTGTTGACTAAATTCTCCTTAATTTAAATTTGTGAACTGAATGATTTGATTGGTAAGTAACCACAGGCCCCCCGTTGCCTTCTGCTAAAATTATCATTGGAAGAGTTTGGCAACAGTAATTGAATTTCTGACCAGTTACTCCCAGAGCTTTGATATGAATTAACTAAGTGTCATGATGTCCAAATCATGTATGTTGGTTTGGTTCCTTTCTCTTTTCCTTGTAAGTGGACTGAACCTTTCTTTTTATTGGTCACACAGATAAGATCTGACTGGGAGAACATAAAGATCGATGTCATGTACAAGGCACTGAAATGCAAGTTCTCAATCTACCCGCATTTGAAAACTATGCTTCTATCCACTGCCGGTTCTGTTCTAGTTGAGGCTTCACCACATGATCTGTTTTGGGGTGGAGGCCGAGAGGGAGAAGGCTTAAATTATCTTGGCAGACTGCTCATGAAATTGAGATCTGAGTTTCTTGGGGAGTCTTCATCATCAAGTGAGACCCCTAGTTTAACTGTATAGTATTTTCAAAGAGAAGAGTGACAGTATTTCATATACAACTACCAAAACTGTTTGTGGTGTCACATCTTGTTAGTTTATTGATCAAGCCTTCTGTTTTGCTTAAGAGGGACTTTCATCCAAGTGTCTTCAACACTGTTCTATGTTGTTTTCCGTTTTGACCTTTGTCTCACTTAATTGTACTTTTCTTACTATTCTATTTCTCAAGTTTGGTCTCTATTTTTTTTTTTTTCTCTGAAATTTGGTGTCTTCATTTCTTTTATGTGAATGTGCTACAGAGTTTTCATATAGGTATGTTCATAAACAGTGAATGTCAAATAAACTAGTGGGTAAAAAATGCACAACTAAAAGAATGGAAGATCAAATTTGCACATAAATAAATAAATCAAACTCGAAAGATACAAGTAGTAGAGAAATTAAAAGTATTACTAATCAATTTTTGGGTTTGAAGAAAATGTCAGCAATGAGATATATGGACTATGTTTAGTATTATTGGCGCCATGAGAAGGCCCTAGACAAAGATGACCAATAAAATATTGCCTAGGAGTTAGGAACATGATCTGCAAGTTTTTCAACCCTATCAAACTGTCCCTCTAAATAATGTGCTAAGTGTACATGCCAACAATGAAAAAACCACAATTTTAGTAAATTGATTGAAAGCCATAGAATGTAGTTGTTCTGCATGATCAGGGATAGAAAGAGAGAGAGTAACAACATTTCATAAAGGGTAAAAAGCTGGTGTTTTGTAAAGTGCTCCCCATAGATTGAAGTGAGAGTCCTAACTCCCAGGGTCACGGGAAGTGTCATTGATTGATGTGAATGTTTACTCAATAATAGCAGTGACGGGTCTAAACAGCAACCACTACTTCTTGCATTTATTATCTGGAATCACTCAAACTTCAACCAATTCCAATCATAAAGGGAAACTGCCCCTTTGAGTTCATCTACAACTAAGATCACCATAGACAAAATAAGAAAATTGGATAGTAACAAATTACTATTGGTTAGGTTTTTTCGGATTATCTAATTTTCTCAACAATAAAAGGTAAATTTGCGTTGTGAAAATATAATGATATAAACACAGTTTGTTACTTTAAGCGTGTAGAATTAATAACCATTGTTCTTGCCGCCGGAACACGATAGATCTGTGGTATGCAACACGTTTAGACAAAATCTTGTACCTTTTACTTTCTTCATCTTTATGTTTGTGGGATTGAACTAAGTTTCTTTTCTTTGCCATCACATTTGCACTCAGATCCTTCCCTTATATTTAACGTTAACTTTAAATAATATCATCATTTAGTGGTGCTTAAGAATTCAAAAACTTTCTATAGATTTCACGCACCATATTATCACGTCAATAAAGAAATTGTATTTTTTAAGAGATTTAATGTCTATGATACCTTAATTATGGAAAAAATCTATAATATTTATGTGTTACATTTATAAAATCGACATCTGTAATATTTTTAAACCTTTAATATTACCTTGAACCTTTAATATTACCATATCATAAAATAAGCTAGTTATGGTGGTTGGTTCGTGGTCATTGGCTGATTTATGAGTCCATCCATCTTAGTACTAAGAATTTATGGATCTTTTTCTTTCTTTAGGATTAAAGGTTTGTTGAAGATAAATTTCTTAGATAAATATTTTTAGGAATTTTTTTAGAAAAATATTACATAGGTTTTCACAATATAACTTATCTAACATTATATTCTTAATTCTGAATAATTTAATTTTAGATCATTCGAAAATTTATTTATTTTTTTTTTTAAAGAATCTGTCCGAACATCATTGGTAGCTTATTCGGTAAGTAATTTAAGCCAGCAATTCATGGTTATTTGGAAGCATCAAACTTGAAAAAAAGAGAGGAGGAATTGTATTTATTTAACTTGAGATTGTACTAAATAATAATCATCACATTCCCTGTAGTTTTGAGATTAACATTAATCATTCTTTAATATTTTCATAAAATAATACTTACTTATTGTCGTTTCTTCAATAGAAACTTCCCTTAATTTCTTAAATGACTTGAATTATTCCTTTATATGATAACTTCCTGTTTTGTTTTTGTAGCCATAATTTACTTAAGAAATAATACATAAAAGTTGGATTGGAAAAAATATAGTGTTTTAAGCCGAATAGGAGGGTCAGCACTGATAATATTGGGTTATAAACTAATTTTGTGAAATTTTATGTAGAATTGAAGTCCTTATACGTACTAAAAGTATTTAGAATAAGTTGGATGTTAGTTTCTTAATATAAATATTTTAAAAATATTTGTTCGATATATATTGTATTGTATTCATTAGAACTAATATTTATAAACTAATAAAACTTTTGAAATAGATAAAATGAAGTTTGATGAATTTGTGATGTACACTCAATTATGTATATTTTATATTTATTTATCTTGTATTTGTCGTATGATTTTCATTAATATATAATGTTACTAATATATGAGTTAATAATAAATTTTTAAAAAACTTTAATTATGTAGAACTCATATTGATAAATCGTAATATATATATA
>Ga0123340_1005214_pt1 | contig 12353 bp, 7 predicted proteins | sample SirMexnodulemix_FD_89961 | JGI IMG/M metagenome (GOLD analysis project Ga0123340, IMG submission 89961) | Root nodule microbial communities of legume samples collected from Mexico - Siratro Mexico nodule mix | ecosystem: Host-associated > Plants > Roots > Nodule | place: Mexico: Nepantla... | reverse complement strand
TAAATCAATTTAATTCTTATATATAATATATATTATTATAATAAGTATACATTAATATTAACAATTATTTCTTGTTTGTGATTTATACCTTCTTTACATCTTTTTAATTATTTTAGTGTGATAAAATTAAGTAGTAAAAAGAGTTAATGTTGTAGTGTTCATGACAAATCCTAAACCCACTTAAAGGAATATTTCGTAATTTTCAAAGTCATGATCCACTTATAAAGGTATTTCATAATTTTCACCTAATTTTCTAGGGTTATTTCGTAATTTTCATTTACATCCCCTCAAATTTCTTCACATGATCAAAGATGTCATCATGCAAATCCCTCCTAATTCATCCTCTCAAATTAGGTCAACCAAACATAATCCATCCACCACAATTCATCCTCTTCTATAGTAAATCCACTTAAATTAGTTCAACCAAATAGGTACTTACTAAGTATTTTACATTCAATCATAAATTTTGATCTCTCTACCCCTCATCACCATATTATCTTCACTCATATGAAAACCCATCTCTAGTCCTTGTTTCTTCTATTCTTAACTACCCCAATCAATGGTCACAATCGTTTAGGGTGAGTTTGGTCTCCAAAAATAAGCTTGTTTTCAATGATGAAACCATTTTAGCTCCAGCTTGCACCAATCATATATACCTGGTTTGGGAGAGACCAAACATGATGGTTGTGTCATGGCTTTTGTGATCTCTTTCTCCTTCCATAACTCAAAGTGTCACAGATACTACTTCAAGCATATGGTCTGATCTTGAAGATAGGTTTTCTCAAGGAGATTTGTTTCGCAATGCAGATCTTCAAGACACTTACTAATTACTTTATTGAATTGAAAATTCGAAGAGATAAACTTGAGGTTTTCCAATCCTTGTTTGTACTTGTGACACAAAGTGCACAAGGTTTTCGTTAATATTGAGAAATATAGAACTCAACACCAAGTGATCAAGTTTTTTCGAGAATTGAATGACATGTATTCCATTGCAAGTCCCAAATCATGTTGATGGACCTCTTACCTCCTTTGAATTGTGTCTTTTCCCTATTCGTTAAATGTTTGTGAAATATCTACGGTCATAGTAAGAGGAAATAGTAAAGGAAGAAGATACAATTTTTCAAGTTATGGTGGGAGAAGAAATGGAAACATCGGTTGTCGTAATGGTAATAAGGTTTGCAATCATTGTTTATGGTCACATGGTAGACTCCTGCTGTAAGAAACATGGGTTCCAGCCGCATTTTATGTTCACAAAGCAGAATCCCAACATTTTTTTTGTCAATGTAACTTTTTGCAATGATGAATCTGATACAAGGCAACAAGAATTTGAACCCTTCAAGGGAAATCAAGGACAACAACAGTTTGGTTTCACCAAAGAGCATAATCAAAGCCTGATAACTCTCTTACAACAATCACAAGTGTCTAATAATAGTCATGTTTCCAAACAAGTGGCAATAGCTTCCAACTCTTTTGGTTCAGCTACACATATCGGTAAAATCCTTCCTTCTTCCAACACATAGATACTAGATAGTGAAGCAACTGATAATATTTGCTTTTGCCTTTTATATTTTACTTAAAAACATAGCAGTCCAAGCATCACGATTTGATTTTGACTTGATTCACCCGACCATCTGATTGTGCAACCTGCAACAATCATTTCTTTAACAATTGTCCCATTGGAAATCGAACTTATGACCTTGGCTCTCATACCAATTGTTGGATCAAGCGCTTACCAAAAGCCATGGTTATTAGTCTAGACACAAGTCTTTCTAGTTAAGAGTGTAGCAACCCAAGCACCATGATTTGATTGTGGGTTGACCAACCTGGCCTCCGTTATGGGACAATTGATGTCACATGCAACAAGAAATAAAGTTATTGACAACTACTCTGGAAGTATCTTTTAACCGAAAATTATGTTTTACATAATGTGCTTTACATCCCTTGTTTCAATTTTAATCTCTTGTTATTTAAAAAGTTGATTAAAGGTATTTCATGTGTTCTCACTTTTGATTCCATTCAGTGTAAAATTAAAGACAAGAATTTTTTCAAGATGATTGGTTCGACTAATATTCATGATGGCCTTTACATACTCAAAATGTCTTCTTATCAAACTTTTTTCACAGACTTAGACCCCTTGTCAATCCATCATAGTTATTGGTTTAGTCTATATAGGTACTGATACTCTTTAACATTTTTTACTTGGTCATGTTTCCAACCAATATCTTGATGTGGTAAAGGACAAGTTTCCTTTTTCCAAGAACGATGAATCATACATTTGTTATGTTTGTCATTTATCTAAGCAGAAGAAGTTACCCTTTCTCATTAGTTGTTTTGTTTATGTTAAATGTTTTGATCTAATACATATTGATTTGTGGGGACCATATTCAATTCCATTTGTTTATGGACATAAATATTTGTCCACAATTGTTGATTATCATACATGTTACACTTGAGTTTTTTCTTTAAAATAAACTATGAAACTGCTAAAATATTGTAGCATTTTGTCACCTTTATACAAACCTAGGTTGACTCCGTATGATAAAAACTATAAGAAGTGACAATGAAATAAAAAATTGTATGACTAATTTTTATGCTAACAAAAGAATAATACGCCAAACTTCTTTGTTAACACACCTGAACAAACATTGTAGAAAGAAAATATGGACATTTATTAAATGTAGAAATACAATCTAGTTTACTAAAAATATATTGCTACTATGTTGTATCACATGCTTCCTTCATCATTAATATGTTTCTAAACTAACTTTGAAGTTATCTTTCCACATAAGATTTTGCATAAGGCTGAACCAGATTTTTCTCAACTGAAAGTTTCGAATCTTTGTTGTGTCAGCACTCACATGTTAATAAAACTAAGTTTGATCCTAAAGCTTGCAATTATGTTTTTGTAGGATATAAGACATGTACAAAAGGGTACATTTTCCAGAACCTTCACACTGAAAAGTTATTTGTTTTCAAAAATGTTATTTTCTATGAAAGTGTGTTTCTATATTGCAAATCAAAAGCTACAGGTAATGAAATTAAGAAATGTTCTTCTCCTAATAATGAAAACCATATTAATCATTATACAACCTCCTTACTCGTTGACCCTCAAGTTTAGACGCCTACTGATATTAGCCAACCTCTGATTCTAAAATTGCTCTAACCCTACATCCATTCTCAGTTTCAACCCATCTTACATCTACTATACTAGACTCGGAAGAATCTGACTCTCCTACATAAAAAATAAATGGTTTAACTTAAATGAATACCATCACTACACTTCCTTACCCCTAGCACCATAATAAGAAGGCCTCTTGGTTATTTGAAGGATTATCATTACAATATCAACACGATCTCCAATCCCTCTTCCAAGATTCTTTATCCACTTTCTTCTATGGTGTCATATAACATTTATCTTCATGTCGTAGATCCTATGTTATGTCCTTGTCTTCATATGTCAAACCAAGAAACTATTCCAACGCCATCACTTGTGATTATTAGAAAGATGTTATTCAAGTTGAACTACATGTTCTTAATGTTTATCAAACATGGATTGTCACAGATCTATTCCAAGGAAAGGTTCTAATTGGTTGTAAGTTGGAGTTTTTTAGATCAAATGTACAACATACGGGACCATAGAGAGACATAAGACTTGTTTAGTAACAAAGGGCTACCCTCAAACCGAAGGGGTAAACTATTTGGTTACCTTTTACTTGTGGCCAAAATAATCACAGTGAGGTTGATTTTGTCTCTTGCTTTTGTGTTGAAGCTAAAGCAACTTGACATTAATAGTTCCTTCTTACATGTTGATTTAAAGAAAAAGATTTACACAATCAATGCATATGATTATTCTTTGTTAACTAAGTCATTTGATGATTCTTTCACAACAATTTTAGTGTACATAGATGACATAATTTTGGCAAGGAATAATGACCAAAAAATAATATATATTAAACAAGCTTTTGACAATTCCTTCCGCATCAAAGATTTGGAAGAATTGTGTTTTTCCTTAGTTTTGAAATGGCACGGACAAAGAAAGAAATCTTGATGAACCAACAAAAATATGCAATGGAGTTGTTGACTTGAATAGGCAATCTTGATGAACCAACAAAAATATTCAACGGAGTTGTTGACTTGAATAGGCTTTATTAGGATGCAAAACAACATGTACACTGATTGACAATGCAAAGAGAATTTCAATAGACTTAGAAGAATTGCTTAATGATTCTCTCACCTATAAACATCTTATATAAAGACTCATATATCTTACAAACACACAACTAAATATAACTTATGACATGCATCATATTGCACAATTCCTTTGCAAGTCAACAACAACCCACTACAATGTTGTTCTAAGGATCCTTGCACTAGGCCTAAGATTGTTACAATGTTGCTTTAAGGATCATTTGTTACATAAAAAATGTAGCAGACCTAAGATTGTTTTTCCCATCTGATTTTCCCTCCATTGAAAGCATATAGTGACATTGATTGGGCCTCTTGTCCTGACACAAGGAGATCCATTATAGAATATGGTGTATCTTGGCTTTTCACTCATTTCAATGAAGTCAAAGAAGCAAACAACGATCTCCAAAAGTTCTTGTGAAACAAGGTATAAGACATTACAACTGCAACTTGTGAAATTCAATGTGTTACCTTTCTCTTGCAAGATCTTCAAGTTCCTTTCAAAACTTCAGCTTTACTATATTATGACAATCAATTTGTTCTGTATATAGTTGTCAACTTGATTTTTCATGAACATGCAAGAGTTGGACCCTCCTATTGTTAGAGAAAATATTTAACATAGACTAATCATATTATTACCTATTCCATCTTTTTCGCAACTTGTTAACATTTATACATACTAATCATTTAATCTTATATTTCTACATCATCACATATCTCTATTAGATAAAAGCAGAACCACGATTACATACTTATTCTCAGTTTTCATATAAGGAACGAAAAGGGAAAGCTACTTTTAGAATAGTCAAATTCTAACATTAATGAAACTACAAAGAATGAAGACATACCACACATTTTCTTACTCAAGTTAATCGTTCTGTCATGCAACAAAACGACCAAAAATATCAATACAATATCATTTGATTATAACCATATCGAGAGCACATTGACACAAAAAAATATCAATCCTATAAGCAAACAACATAGGAAGGAAACATACGAGCATTCACACACATACAAATCTTTGCACATTGGCATAATGTATTGTTCTAGTGGCTTCTCACTCAACGAGAGTTAATCCTCGTTAAGAATAGAATAATGCGAAGGGCAAATTTATATAATGCATTATACAAATTTATTTAAATTATATAGCTTTTGCAGTAATTAATTTTTGAATTATTATGTACGTGGAGGAGGGACCAAGTTATTCATGCTTGATCAGAGATTCATATTATCATGAACTCATAATGATCATGTTCAGGTGCCAATCATTTACTATTTGGCTTGCATCTTAATCCAGTATATAACTAACCCTTTTATGGACTTAATTCCAAATAAAACATCACTTCATAGGAATTAAGCACAAAAGAAGAGTCCAACCCTTAAGTAATCCTTTCATGGACCTAATTCTCCATAAAAATATCACTTAATAGGAATTAAGCACAGGAGAGTCCAACCCAAGGTGAGAAGAACCTCGAGACTTGAGCACTAAATCAAGTAGTTCATTCCAGTCAACGTGAAACTCCTAACGTCTGCAACTGGACATCTTTTATGATGCAGTGTGATAGTAGTCTATACAAGAAACTTTATAAGTGAAAAAACTTGAATTCTGTACAATTTAATTACATTAGAACACGAGTTAAGCGAATAATATAGCCTCCAGTTCAAAAGCCAGAATTAGAAATATCAATGGCACGTAAGCGCTACCCAAAAAGGTTTAGTTAGTATCAAAGATATAACTTTCTCAAAGCTGTTAGCTGATCACTGGATTACGGTGTAATAAATAATCAATTTTACATTACTACATTGGCACCGATGAAAAATGATATTGAATACTAAATATTACAGTAATTCGTTGGGCCTTATGTAAAATGACGGTCCAATCGTACCCATCGAGTACCGAAACTATACATGGTCTAAGATTTTACATAAGAATAATCCTTCCATCTAGTGATTCCAGATCTAAATGTTCTCCTTAATACATCAATCCGTTCAGTCAAGATAGAATCTTTTAGATTTTCCATTTCAGCATGTTCCTTTTCCATCAACAGCTCCAGATCGTCAAAATGTTTAACCTTGTGCAGCAATTTATTGATCTAGTTAACAAATAAGCAAAGGAAAAATAGTTAACCCCTAAATAGAGACCTGAACCAGAGAAATTAGGGTGCAGACAGGAGTTGAAGATATAAAAGATCATGAACTAGGAACCTGAGCTTCAATTATAGTTGCTACTAAATGTTCAATCTCTCTGACTTCCTGGTCAGCCAACAATTTTGCTCGAGCCGCCGCAGCTCCAAGAGCAGTTGCAGTGGCAGCTCTTACACGTAGCGGCAAAGGTATTTCTGCAAGAGCAAGCTCAGATTAAAGACAAGCAGCTACTACATACGCAATGTTTATACACAAATACATATATCAACAAATGATGCCCAAAAAAATAGGATAGATGCATGTTGTTAATTTAAAAAAAAATAAAAATTGAAGCTCTATTTATTTCTCATGTCCGAATTAAACCTCAACTGAGGCATCTGCAAAGGACTAGTGATTGAGATTGAAATAAGTGCTATGGTTGGGGGAGTAAACTCGTTCTTCAAAATCATATTATACGCAAGAAATCAATCTTTCATGCTGTAATTTCTCAACAGTTTCATGATACGAGCAAGAAAAATGCAAAACCATGCCATAAATGACTCCCACTAAGAAGCAACTGGTAAAAATACTATCAAGTCAAAAATAGTACACTTAATATTTGAATTCTTTTTTCTTGACCTTATGCTATTTCGTGTCTTCAGTATTTTATTATTTTTAAGCAGTCCCATACCTATTCCCTTTTTCTCAATTGTTTTATACTTCATGCTCGAGTTTTATAGTTCATCTTAACGAAGCAATCCTTGCCCTAAAATGGGTTACTTAATACGAAATGTTTCCTATCTGGAAATAGGGAGACAATTTTACTAACCGAAAACTTGAGAGTCAGAAATAGAGAAATAAGCAGAATGATCCCAAGCTATGGAAAATCTCTCATAGCTCAAGCTCTAAGTGAAGAAAAATAACCCCACGTAAATTACACTTTCCCTTTTGCAACGGATTCACCTTCTCTGTCCCCCAACTTACTGTGGTTAGCAATCGTTTGAAGCCTTTGGAAGGAGTGTAACTTGTGTGTACTTCAAGGAAAGATGTTTGACATACATAGAACAGTTCAATACATTGAAATGCTTTGTTGGTTATAGACTAATAGCCTGGATCAGTGTATTAACACTACGTATATACAATGGTATTTCAGTCCAGGATCAAGTCTCACAAGATTGTAACAAGAAGCACGTTTGAAAGGGGAGGAAGACAAGATAATTAGTTCAGATAGCTGGCAGGGTAGGCATAAATGTATACACAGTCACTTTTTTTCCTTTGACTGTAGTTGCTGTTTTTTACGGTTGTTATCTGCCCAAGTAGGAAGATTCTTGATTATTTACTATTAACTAGTGTCGCTGTAAATAAGATATAACCCCCTCTCTGAATTGTTCATCTTCCTCTTGATCTTTTGTATGAAGGTTGGTACCCCTAGTACCATATCTATATATTTTGATTGCTGACAAAAAAAATAACTTTCTAACCAGTGTTTGGTGTCTTAGGCCTATGCAAATATACTTGCAGAGCCTTGGCTTTGGGGCTTAGACAATTGAAGAATTTAACTTCTAGCAACTCAATCTCATCCAAATCCTTACCATCACGAGGTACTGGCTCAAACTTTCATTGTGAACTCACCACTAAGTAACCATTGCCCTCCCTGATATGGTTTCCTAATACAATCTGCACCTAACTACACAACCTCCCTATACCGACAAATTAATCTGGTATTGTAAATATTGAGAAATATACCGTGCTGTTGCACGGTTATGAAGAAAAATAATGGACAAGTATCACCATTATCATCATTATTTATACAACTTGCATGGAAGGAGCCAAAGTTTTTTCGTTTCATATATCTATTAAAGTATATAAGTTTTGGGGGATGCAAATGTATGCAAAAAATGAACATAAATTATATGGATTGTGTAAAGAATATCAGATTACCACCTTAGTGTACACAATGAAAAAAAAAAAAATACCTGATAGAGAGGACCTCTCCATCTCTAAACCTTCACCCTCAAGATCTCTGATACAGATAAAAACAAGTATCAGGATTGTATAAAGGCCATATTAAATACTATGTGATTAATGAAAATAAACTAATAGGTTTTTGGCAGACCTTGCTGAATCTTCTTCAACATCAAATATCTCCCTTGGACACAAATTCTCATCACAAAGAGCTGAAACAGCAGCATCAGCTGCAGCAGCTGTGATATGAGGGTCAACCACACTAGAGATCAGTCCCACCTAATTCAGAACATAAAAAACCCTTGGTCATACTGAAGGAGGTGAAAGCAATAACTCATTCAAAAACAACTTTATTTCAAAAAATATAAAATATTACAACCAATATTCACATATTTTTTCATGCTTTTTATCCCTGGACATTCAATATATACTAGAGATGAGACGGCCCAAGAGGTGTTTACACACTGTAAATAGGTATATGAGCCTTTCACAAAATCCAAAAATGTGACACATAAGATAACTCCACAGCGGTCAACAAAGGGAATGCAACAGATTAGAAAAATTATAGTAACACAAAGGATATGAAGTTCAGACTACCTGATTCATTAGTGAACCACTGGAATCTGACAGGGGAGTAACACGCTGTCTTTTCGAAGGACTTTCCTTCACAGCATCCCCATTCTGCTCATTTTCATTTGAAAGCTCGGGAGGTTGATCCTTTGTCTTTGAAATTTCTTGGTTGTCAGATGAAGATGACTGACCTTGTTTTGCATTATTCGTCGTGATGCCATTAGTACTGTTAATGTTGACAGTTCTGTGAGCAGGGCCCAACATGAGCTCCCCAAAAGGCAGCTCAATGAGTTTTGAGATACAATCAAGTTTAGTCTTGGTTTGAACACTTTGAGCAACAAGCTCCCAGTCATCCCCATGCTTCAAAACAGATTCCAAAAGGAGAAGAATTTCTCCCTCAGTCCAGACAGTGTCATGTTTGCCACTATTTTCACTTGACTCACTCAATACGAAATCCTCTGAAGACCTTTTCTCCCCATAATTCCCACTTTTGAAACAATTTGCACAAATAACGAAATTATCCTGCATGATATTAAAATAAAATAGAATAACCAACAATGATACCAGTTTCACAAATATAAGTAAAATCCCAGATAGAAAGTTTAATGACATGGAATCTTATAAAATTAGCTTAAGAGGCAGACAGAAAAGAGATAAACAAATCTCCCCAAAATAATTAACTTCAAACATGCTTTGCCAACATACATTCAAGAGGCCAACGGGATGTTAAATGAAAGTCAATAAACTCCATTTTCAACAGATGAATAGAATACATATGTATGGGTCAAAATGGTTTACAAATATAAGAAGCAGAAAACTTCTCTTCTATTCAGGGTATGAGAAGTAAAGGTTATCACACAGTTCCCAAAATCCCTCCCTTATACAGTGTAGAAGATTTTAAATATCCAAACAATACGAACCCAGTGCAAAGCACCAACTAGCACTACCTGAAACAAAATGTTAGATGACCCCTACTCCTTCACGGATATAGAGAGGAAATAGAACCAAAGAACCGCACAATCTATCACTAAAAGTAATACCTTAATACATACAAAAATTAGAAAAAAGAAAACAATTAAAAAAAAGTAATAACCTGGGTACACCGGTAATGTCCTGAACCACATTTGTCACCGCAAAGCCCACATTTTCCCTCTTTCTGTCTAATCAAATCCCCGTAAATATCCGAATAGGAGGCCAGCGGCGGCAATTTGAGAGAAGCCCCGATCGCATTTCCACCAGTCTTCGCACCGCGAGGCAGCAACATCGGCTTCAACGAATTCGGCGTGGCCGCCACACGAATCCCATTGGGGGTTCCTTCTTCGAGGCGAACCTTGCCCGGTTCCTCCTCCTCCTCCTCCTCCTTCTCCACGTCTGCAGCAGAGGGCGCGCCATAGTTGATCAGACCCCAATTCTCCAGAAAGAGGAACGCCTTGTGCAGAAACGTGACGTCACCGACCAGCGATTTTCTCACTTCGGTGAATGTGAGCCTCCTGGAAGGCTCTTCCCTGTACTTGTTGATGATGAAGTCTCTGTATTCTTTGTATATCTTGGGGGTTCTCGAAATCGAGCTCGCGTCGAAGAATTCCTTGAACGCTATTCTCTCGGTTTCGTGAATTTCGTCCCACGCGAACCATCCTTACAAAACGACGCCGGTTAGGTTGAAACGGGGAGAGGAAAAAGTTAGGGTTGGGAGAGAGAATGCTTACTTGAAGAGCTTGGGATGGTGTAGAGTTCGAGTTCGGGATCTGAATCGTCCAAAAGACCCGGGTTTGAGTTAGGATCTTTTGTGACTTCCATGACGGAGGCTCCGACTGACCCAAACACCGTGGCGTAGGCTATATTTCGCCCAGTTTCTGCGGTGATCACTTCAGAGGCAGACACTTGTAGCAATGACCCATCATTCACGCCGTTAGGGTCACATTTCTAACCCGACCCGATAACTTGATCCGATATTTTTAGACTGAGTGTATTTTTAAATAATTAAATAAATATAAAATTCAGCTTTAATGTTGTTAAAAAGATAATTTTCTCCCCACCAGAAAAAAAAATAATTTGAGCTAAAAAATTAAAATAAATATAAAAATTGTCATTCGGTCTTGTTATTTGATTAATATTTTAAATTGAGTTAGCTTCTATAACATGTTTTAAAATAGAAGGAAATGTAAATATATATATATATATATATATGCAAATTTGAAAATATATAATAATTCGTTTTTTAACTATTTTTATTAACTTATATTTCAAAATTCCTTGTTTTTAATTATTAATTGTTTTTATTAAACATACTTTAAAGTATAATATGATTTTGAAATTATTTAAAACTTTGTTATATGTTCGTAGTTAGTTTCGGTTAATCAGATTTTATTGATTGAATTCTTCTTTTAATCAAGAATTATTATTGTAAGTTGAATTTTATTTAGTACAAATAACTAAATTAACACTTAAAAGCTTAAATTTGACACTAATTAAATATCTTACATAAGTTTGATTACTTTACATAAAACAACGGAATTAAAAATTATCTTGCAAATCTTGTATGTAACAAATGATTGAAAAATATTACTACTATAGAATTTAAATGTAATGTTATTAAAAAAATGTTTTTTATTTAGAAGGGGTAAAATAAATCAATATTAAAATAACCATTTTGAAAGGTCTAAAAGTAGTTTTATGGTCTAAGCAATCTTTTAAGTTTGGTTTGAAAGGCTAATTGTCAAACATAAGGCTTTACTAGATATCAAACTAATCATGCTGTCTGAAATATTCAGAATAATAAATTATCACTATCTTTATAATTGAGTTCAAACTTTATGAAAGTTTTATAAATAAGGTATGCTAATAAAAGAAACATTTTAATAGAATAAAAATTATTACAAGCACATGGCATTGACATGTTTTAAGAAGAAAAAGGTTGTTTGGTTGGAAAAGTGAATTTGAAGGGATGAATTTGAGTGGATTGTATATGGACAAAAGAGTTCTTTGGATTAATTGATGGATGATAAGATTTGAAGGGATTTGAGAGAATTGGTTATGAAAGTTTGGGATTGATTTGATAGATGTTATAGATTTATTTTTATTTTTTAATTGATATATTTCTGAAATAAGATGGTAAAAATTAAAATAAATTTGATTAAATTGATTTTAATATAAAAAATATAGAAATTGAATCACCTAACTAGATATTTTTTTAGTAGGTTGATAATGATTTTATCTAATCCAACCTGTGAACATCCTTATTTTTGTGTTTTAATAATTTTATATTTAAAAGAAAATAAAACTGTTGTTAAGATGAATAAAATATATTTTAAATAACATATTCTCTCCTCAATTTTATCATAAATATTGAATCAAATAAGGAGACAGATTTTATTTTATTTTTATTTACTTCATTTAAACATTAAGTAAACATATTTTCATCGATAAAAAATAAAAAAGAAGAGTAAATAGAAAACAATATAACATGTATAATATACTTTTATTATTTCTTTTATAAAGTAAACAAT
>Ga0123340_1005213_pt1 | contig 12353 bp, 8 predicted proteins | sample SirMexnodulemix_FD_89961 | JGI IMG/M metagenome (GOLD analysis project Ga0123340, IMG submission 89961) | Root nodule microbial communities of legume samples collected from Mexico - Siratro Mexico nodule mix | ecosystem: Host-associated > Plants > Roots > Nodule | place: Mexico: Nepantla... | reverse complement strand
TTAATTCATAGCGTAAAATATTTTTAGATAATGAAAACATATAAATAAATGCTAAAAAACATACATAAAAGAATAGAGATACTATGTATAAGTTCGTATTTTTCTAATATGTGCTATTTCTTTGTCCACGAGTAATAATACATGTTATTTTCTACAAATACTAATTTTAAAAAAAAAAAAGATGAAGTTGAAAAAAAAGAGACAGAAGTATGTAAATGAAATAGATGTAAAGTGGCTGTGTACAAAAATAGATCAAGTATAGTAAGTTCTGTGAATTGAACTATTACACGAATAATATTTTTTTATTACACTAAATTTTGTATTATATATGAAAAATGAAAATAATTACTTTTGTTAAAAAAATTAAACTAAATTGCTCTTGTTTACTAGTTGGTTTATAGCATCTTACAGTTATTTTTATTTATATAGCTAGGAATCAATTCCGTAAAATTGACCACCTCAAAAATATGTTTTAATTTTTGTTTTATGCATATATGCCATGTTCTTTCCTTTTTTAGGTAGTGACAGACACTCGTAAGAATGAAACGTAGAATCTATTGGTATAACTTTAAATTATTATTTAAAAAAAGTTAAGAATATTTTGGAATTAAAAACTCCTAGTACCACTAAAATTTGAACAAAATCAAAAGAAACACTTTTAATCTAAACTCTGCAATAGAATATATTTATGCTTATTTTCATGAAGACTAATGAATATAGTCCTTCCAGAACTTGAAGAGCCCAATCTGTAATAAGGTCGGTTGCTTTATTCCTGGTAACAGTTTTTTATCCCATAATTTCATTTCATGAAAGTTAATTTTGATTACTCTACGGATTTAGTATTCTAATTTTCTAACTGTTAGGTGATATTAATTGAAAGCAAATTATTTAATTTTTTAAAATTAAAAATCTAAATGTACAATTAAACTTGATAGAACAAAATTACATATTTGGGAAAATGAAATTAAATTTTAAACCTTATAGTTTTAGTATGATAAAAATTATGTTGATAGTGCATGGGGACTAGAATATGCTATGGGGTTCTCAAGCAAAACAAAGAATCAAAATAAAGCATGATGCTTGGAGAGACGAGCAAAAGAAGGAACAACGCAAACGCAAAAGTGATGCCACCAGCGAAAAGGAGATTGGCGAGCAGAGAAATATCAAAGAAAAGGAAGAAGGTGATTGGCTGAGAATCAAAATTAATAAAAGCTCACTGTGATAGTGTGAACCACATTGGTGCATGCTTACGTGAATCTGCCTATTTATATTCTCACCAATGAAGCATGGGATTCTGGCAAAGTGGAATGCAAACTCGGATTCGACTGCTAAAGTGATGCTAATCAAAGATGGTCAACTTGCCCTTATTGCTCACAAAAAGCAAATGCTTAATAACAATCTCATTCTAAAAGCCACAAAACCCTTTGTTACTAGCTCAAAATTTCAATGCAAGTGCTCAAATGAGTCACCCACATCAGCAAATGAAGTAGCTCTTCAAGTTTTTGTGCACTAATACTATTACTATTTCATTTTCAAAGGCACTAGAGGTGTTACTTTTCGAATATGTTTTACTAGAGGTTACTATATCTGTTTTTTGGGCTTATACCCTGTGGCTTGTGTCATTATGTCCTTCAATTTATAGCTTGTTGGATAAGGATGAGAGGTTCTGATATTTGAACCCATGTTAATATGCGTGTCATAATAGAATTCAATTATTAATGATGTTTGTCATGTTGCTTTTGAGACATGGCATGCCTGAATGGTAAATCATATGATTCTGATTGGGTCTCCAGAGAAATAGACATGATCACTGTGCTAAAAAGATAAACAGGACATTCCAAATTCAGTTTTCAGCATTGAAACATGATTCTAGTTTTTTCTTTGAGGATGTTCAATAACCATGAACAAACTAGGTAGCTAGCATCAGGTCATCTACATTAATTAATCCTACAGAACAATGATCTAATGTAGTGGAATTTGAAACATCATCAGGGTTGGCACTACAGTGCATGAATACCGAAAACAGCTTCATTATTGAAGTCTCTAGGAGCCATGCCGAAACCTGGAACTTTTACCTTGGCATAAGCCTCATGTAAAGCACAGTCATAGAGATCCTGCCCCTGCATTTTCAGGGCCATGGAAGTGATATCAGATGAAGATGACACGAACAAGTTATCACTGTTTGGGTTGAAAACCATGAGGGATCCATCACTGCAGTGGCTAGTCCAGTCCAACTGTACTTTTGACATACTATTCAGCTTCTGCTGTGGTGTAATCATGGGCGACACGTTAAATAACGGAGACTTGATCTTATCTGATGCAGCAGTTTCTGTAAGGTTAACAGTGGTTATATCATGGATGCTAGGTCTCCTTTTATCTTTCCCTCCAGAAACCTTTTGCCTTATGTAGTACTTCTGTGCATGGCTAGCAACTTGTGTGGGAGTCTTTGTGACCACAAAGTTGCGAGAGATATTTCTCCAGTCTCCTTTACCATACTTTAGAAGTCCCATCAGAAAACGTCTGTAATTGAAACCGAAGCCATCAGGTACAGGAACCAAAAACTATAGATTGAAATACCTCAAACAGTAGCACAGCAGAAGAAGACTTCAAGCAATAACAAGTGTATATAGGAAACACGTAGACCAACTCAAGATTATGTTTAACATGTCAGCTGTTTTGGCCAAATTATAGGATAGTTTCCTTGCTAGATTATAAAAGCAGTTAGTATAAAAGTCAATTCACTCAATCAGATCAGTGATAAAATATTGAAAATCAAGGTAAATGAAATGAGCAATGATTAAAATATTTAATTCTAGATTAATTGGTCGGTAATATATCATGATCATGAGCAGAATTTCAATACCAACAATATGTTTTCCTGTTCTTCACCAAAACAGCTTTCAGCAAATATAGAAGGGGAGAAAAGGTGAGATCAGAGAAATTCACCTGTGTTCCTCTTCAGTCCAGGGGACCCCTTTCTTTCTCTCTTGATCAGAACCTCTGATAGGTGCAGGCCTTCTTCTGCATCCATCATAGTTGTGGTTGTCAACAAGCTCAAAGGTGAAAGAAGAGGCAAGATAACCAGGAATTGGAACACGCCCTGCTTCAATTTCACTCACATCTTCTTCCAATTCCCTGTACTGCTTGATCACATCGAACACAGTCTTCCCAGGGATCATGGCTGCCACCTTGAACCATCTATCTGGGGTGTCCTTGTCAAATATAGCAAGGGCACTCTCAAACTTCTTGTTATCCTCTCTAGTCCATTCTGTGCTGTGGCTCTCTTGCACAAACCAATTTGAATCTGGCATAAAACAAGGAGGGTAGAGGGTTTTCAATTCCATACCTCAAACCACAAGCATACAAAAAACTCTAGTTGAATCAAGTCCCTAAAGAGGTGGGAATGGAGAGGAACTCCAAAGGGTGCTCGTAAAACACAGGAGAGAAACACAAAGAAGAAGAAATAATAGAGCTTTGATTCACAAGGTGCACAGATTTCAGAATCTTTTGCGTGTATGATCAAGATAAAGTTGAGAATCTACAAAAGCCATACCGTTTAGATTCGTACAAAATCTTGGAAAAATCATGGTGTACCAGAATTTTGGTGTGTGAGTATAACGAATTCTGAAACTAAAACAACATAGATGATGATGTCTTGTGGATGAAAGCAGGAATAAGATAGAAACTCTCACCCCCCCACCAAAGAGAAAATAAGGTTTTTCTAAGGTGAGGCCTACAAAGGTGAGGTCCACGACAAGAGAGAAAAATTTGAGAACCTAAGAGGAAGAGGGTGCATAAAGCTATGATCCAATAGAGAAAAGAGAGAGACTATTTACAATCAACAAAGGAAAAGTTGGAAACAGGTTCTCTTTGTCGTTTCTTGGTGGCCAAGCAAACTTTAAAAGTAAATACATATATCACACACATACAATGTACATATATACAGAGTGGAAACTGAGTGCTACTTAGCGAGTAGGAATCAGGGTATCCAACAAGATAAGGAATTAGATTTGGATTTCTTGGTGGTTGTGTAGTGATTTCAAAGGAAGGAATTGAAAGAATTTAAGGGTTTTGGGATTAGAGTGTCACACTTGCTACTTCCTATTACCCCTGCTAAGGACAAAGTTCCATTCTTAATCACATATTCAAAACATGTTTAAATAACATAAGGGTAAAAATAATATTATGTATTTTGGCATCTGACAGTCTTGTCACATTGTTTATAAACTATTTTTGACTTATAAACTATGTAAGATTTTCAGATATATTAAAACATTCATATAAAGTATAAAATTTAAGAATCAAATAATTTTGTTGGTGTAAACATGTAAAATTAATTTAATTTAATTTATCAAATAAGAATAGACTAAAATATCTAAGAATATTATTTCATCCGGCTACATATTTAGAAAATCTCATCTTTACTCATACACCTAATTAAATAAGAATGATGACTCTAGTGATAAAATCTTAAAATAGTATACATAACAATATTGATCTTTATTGTCCTGATTATAAAAGAAAAACACCAAATCAAATAAACCTTTCTTGATTAAAATTAATTAGGTAATATGGTAAATTACATGTTAGTGTGAACTTGTTATCATGTATAGCAAAATGAAAGCTCTTAATTTCAAAACGTGAAGAACATTTTGTTTACTGCAGGTGATAATGTGTATCAACAAAATCAATTGAAGCATCAGACTATAACCTTTTCAATCTATTCCCTGAAAATTTATTTATAATTCTATTAAAAAGAAAATGCCCTCCAGAATAATAAAGTTGCGCCTGTAGCTCAGTGGATAGAGCGTCTGTTTCCTAAGCAGAAGGTCGTAGGTTCGACCCCTACCTGGCGCGTTGTTGCTTGTTTTTCAATTTTTTTTTTTTTTTTGGTCTTTTTCTGCTATCCAAACAAAAGCTGCCAACATAACTCTTTGACCAAAATATCAATAATACCAAGCTTAGTGGAAGCAAAGGTGGTGCTTCTCAAGATTGTTCTCTAGTTCAACAGGATAAAAAAATTATATGAATTCTAGAAAGCCATTTCATCAAATTGAAGTTTTCATCACATTTTATGGACCCCTAAACTGAGAATAGAAAAAAAAAACAACTTTGAATTATCTACAGCAAGTACTTTATTGATTTCTGCTACAAATCCAACTTCACAAACTGCCACAAACAATTTGATGTGTTCCCCTTGGGTGGTGACATCTCCTCTTAAGTGCAACGTTGTACACTCTGGTTCGTTGTCCCAGATTCCAAATTTCATTCCTTTTTCTTCAGACACTTCAGCACTTTGGAAGGTCCTTGGGAGGTGGAAACGAGGACTCGTGGGGACCTTTGCCGTTGTCTACTATGAATGCCATCTTAAGTCCCCATGTGGTGTGTACTTCTAAGTGGCAATGCAGGAACCAAACACCTTCACAGTTCACACATTATAAGCGTCAATTTAGGTAACATGAACTAGATATTGATGACAGAAATAAGTTAGGCATAATTTTTCAAATAATTATTACCAATATCAACAAATTCACTGTATATACAAACAAACAATGCATAATAATTATATGTGAAAATTTTGAAACACAACAAACAAACACTCAGAGAAAGTGGCTAGTAATTACCTGGGTTATTTGCCCTGAATCTGATTGCTGCCCATCCAGCATTTGGTATCCCAATGGTGTTTCTCTCAACTGGGTCAACAAGATTAAAGCTTAATGGATCCTTCTCTGGATCAAAGTTCCCTAGCCCCTGCCCTACAACAAAGAAATTATAGCCATGCAAATGAAATGGGTGATTTTCCGGAGCTATCATTGCAGTGCCCTGGAGAATAATTTGAACAGTTGAATTGAAATTCAATCTGTAAAGTCTTGTGCCATTATTGGTCTGAATATTAGCCGGTTGAGTACCAGTATAGTTAAAAACAATAGGAGGGTATGCAGGGAAATCATCTGTGAAAACACCCTTGTAGTTGTAGTAATGTGCTTCAAGAAGTGATGTTGTTGGCATCACAAAGGTGATGTTGTTAATAGCAGACACAAGCTTGCTCCCTGTGAGACACGTGTTGCAAGGGTTAAGGCCAACGGTTATGGCAAAGAAAAGAGAGTGGTCAACGGTTAATGGAACGGTTGCAGGGTATTCTTTTGAGTTAAGGCTTCTTAGGGAATCAATGAAGTGATGTGTTAAAGGAGTGGCATTCAGTGCAGGAATGGTGGTTAGAGTTGTGGTGGGATAAGGTGGTGTGGTTTTGTAGCGAAGTGTAGCAATGGAAGTAACGTTGTCAAAGCCTATAGGGGCATCCATGAAAGGAGTAACTGCTATTAAGTACTTGCCAACACCTTGGTTAGCGAATAACAGGACATTGGTGGTTTGACCAGGGCTCATGAATATTGTGTCTGTCTCAAAAGGTTTAACGTAGGATGCATCTGCTTCAACCACTGTTAGCTTGTGTCCCGCAATTTTGAAGAAGAGTTCATCGTTCAAAGCAGCGTTTATGATACGCAGAAGATAGGTCTTGCCACTTTCAACATGTAGAGTGTAACCTGCACAGTTTGATTAAGCTCTATATTTCAGGATCTGTCAAAACATCTAGAAACTGTTTCTTTCTCTTTTATATTACTTTATCAATAACATGATTCATGCTCGAGTAAAAGCTTACATAAAAAGTGATTCATTCGTAAGACTTACATAAAAAGTGATGAATAGCATTGTTGTTAATACTAAATTATCGAAAAACAAATAGTTAGTCTATAATAAACCCTGTTATACTATATTAGTACCCTCAGAGGTGCAACCGGGAACTGGTCCTGGATGTCCGTTGATGGTATGAGCATCTGATATGTTGGGTGGCAGACCAGAACTTTCAGCCTGATTCAGCACTGCTTCAACGTCTGATTTCCACCATTCACCTGTAAATCATACAAATCAAAGTTAATACAAAAGAATATAAAAGTACAACAAGTGATAAGGAAAGGAACATAGTTAAATGAATAACGTAATGCTAAAATATGTTTTAGTTGTTTCAAGATCAAAACTAATTTTACTTCCTATATTTTGAAAAGCAGTAATTTAGTCTTTGTGTTAAGTCCAAATGAAATGAGCAAAGACAAAATCTGTCAAGTTTCATCACTTTAAAAACATAAAACTTACCTAGAACGATTATCTTTTCTTTGTCTGGTGTGGGAAATGGATAAGAAATGCCTCGTTTAGGTAATATGACAATGGCACCATATACAGTGGCTCTTAGCCAAGTGATATGTGCATGCCAGAGAAGTGTGCCTCTTTGACCTGTAATGGTGAAGTTGTAGACAAAGCTCTGCCCAGGTTGAATCGGACATTGTGTGACATATGCTGGCCCATCAGACCATCCACTTCGATGCTGTTTGATTCCATGCCTGTCATGGTCCAAAATTTATGATCTAGTCAATTTTTCTATTACCAACTTTCTCAGTTTCTTGCTATCTATTTAGGAGTGCAAATTCTCACCAGTGGATTGTAATATTGTACTTAACATGGTTAGTAACCTTTACTAGTACAGTATCATCCTCCCTTGCATAGAGAGTTGGCCCTGGACATTGTCCATTGATTGTGACAAATGATTTTGTGGAGCAAAGCCGTGTGGAATTCTTCAAGATCACCTGTACACATTGACCACCATTAATTGGTCAAATGCCTAGCAAATCATGATTTATGATATTATTTTTATCGTAAGAGTAGAACTTTCAGTAATTTTCACTTGTTTTGGACAGTGTCACATAGGAACTACTTACACTAAACTTGTAATGACGCACCAAGGATTGAACAAATGGTGAGAGTGAAAGAGCCACCAGAAATATTGCCAGAAGTCGTGACTCCATTCACTTGAGCAATTAATGTCTTTGTGTGTCTCTTCAATTCTTCCTTGGCACTTGTTAGTCTGCTCTCTTTTGAATACTAACACATGACCAAGCAACCTTATAATGGAACAATCTATGATGCCATGTCGTTTTACAAGTGGTAGGTGACTAAAATAATGCTAGCCATGTATTTTAAGCGTTTCAAAGTTTTCTTGCATGCTACACAATGTAGTCCTTAGTTGTCCACTTCGATGTAAGACATTTATGCTATTTTCAGCCGACAGGAGCCATTTTATGATTGAAAAATACTTCTCAGCTGCAAACAATTTCTTTTTCTTATTACCACAAGCATGTTTTCTAAATTTTCTTGCTCATCTTTTTCCCATGTATGTATATATTTGAAGGTCTAATCCTCTCTTCCAGAAGATACACCGTGCACTGTTGGATTTTAGCAGAGGGTAATGATTCATTAATTAACATTTGGAGAGAGACTTAATATGTCATCAACATGAAATTTTTATGGTTAGGCTATGATTTTCAGCTCATCCATTTCACCCTTGATTTTCAGCTCATACACGCACAATATCAGAACCAACTAAATGATTCAAATGGCGCATCTTTTTCAGTGTGATTTTTATGATTCTTTGTCAAAAGATGCTGCGTTTGTACTTCATTAAAATCACTTGCGCTGGCCAAGATGTTCAAATCTCACATTTTTGGCGTTGTTAATATAAAGCACAATCCTTTTCAACTCTTAACTTGGTTGAAATTGAAGATTTTGATTCATCACCACAGCTAAAAGGGTTTATCTTCATACCTCAAAAATTTGGTAATCAATTCACGGTTAAGGGCTTTTAACTGTCTTCTTGTGTAGATTTGAAATGTGAACTAAGAAGTTTGGTTTAAAGAGATGCCACCTTATTTCTAACTGTTAAAACAAGCACATTACACAGCCACTTGCATAGGGATATGTGTGCTACAAGATTGAATACAGCCACAGAAGAAAAGGTACCTAACAACGCGATAAGCATCCTACCCAATAGTTCAATTGCCTTCATTCAGTAAGCAAAGTAAAAGGAGGCACCCAGGAGTTAAAAATAGGAAAATAACAAGGTAAAAGACAAATTATTGTATGTTCAACCAATTTTCAATCTGTCATGTAAGAATATTTTTCAATTTAAAAAAAAAGGTTATGTGTTGTAAAAGACAAAATTTTTATACCACATTAATTGCAATACTATTTAGTTCTTTGCTGGTGATATCATTTGCACTTTGATTTTTTGTTTGTTTATTATTCAGTCTTCATAACTTTTTTTATAAGTCATAGAACTTCTGAACTAAAAGGATATGAAAGGGCACAATGTTTCATGTGTTGAAGTTAAGGAAGTTCTTTCACAGAGAAAGGTGAGTAAATTCCTTTACAAGTAAACTGTTGGCCACACCCCAAGTTGAAGGCCAGAGAAAATGACACAATGCCCTTTCTCATAACTTATGTGTAAAAAATAATAGTTGAGACAATCACACTAGAAACATGTCAATGACTGTATTATTTGACTTTCAACAACATAATTATCCAAACCAGTCCAACAACAAAGTAATTGAACCCCTGCAAGAAAGGTAATGGTTCTGTCACTTTAATATTACCTTCCAAAATTGTACCCCCTTTGTTAAAAAAAATCCCTTCCTAAATTCTCTCCTTTACCAACTGAATCACTGCAATATTTGATTTTATCGTTTGAACATCCATTACCAAGTGATTTCTTTGTCATAGACACTATCTGTAGTCTCATATAATTGGACCCTTCTATCTTTGATGTCCATTAGATACAGTAGCAGTAAACAGTAAACTAAATTCACACATCTGGAAGCAGGATATGAGAGCAAGAGATTTAACACACACAAACACTGTTTCAAATTGAAAATTTCATTAACAAGATAGTTTGTATTGGTGTCTTATTTATAGCTTTAACCATGCAATATAGTAATATATTTTAAAGAACTCATTTGTGTAGAAAGTACAAGATGGAGTGTGTAATTGACTGCTTCTACTTCAATTAATCGGTATTCAATTTCTTTCATTCGATGAAATATGACTACTTAGCAACGAAGCAATACTTAGTCCAATAGTGCGGCTGATGTGATTTCGTTGGAATTAAAAAGTTTAGTTAATTGAATTAACACTATTAAATTTTTCACCGATTAATATTATTAGAGTTATTCTTAAATGATTAAGATTGTCTGCTCTTAATCTCTTCCTACTTAATTTCTACATCTCTATTTATGAGCATTTTTGTAAGGAAAGAAATCAGTGAAAGACAATTTCGAACAATGACAAACTTCTTATAAAATATTAGATTGTTAGAATCACGAAGCAATTATTATTCATTATTCACATTGTGACCCTTAAGGAGAAAGAAAAGGATGGAGAATGACCCCACTTTCATGTATATGAAGTGAAGAGAAGCATATGGTTTGAACAAATGATGTTCACTATGCTGGTGAAACATTTCTTGAAGCAGAATCTATGGCACCCTCAATCTTATTGATGCAAGATTTGTAGAGAAATCCAAGATAATCCACTATGCTGTCCTCAGATACATCTTCTAAAGGGTTTATCTGGAAAGACCACTGAATGAGAGTTGATTGATGGCCATAATCGAGTAGTTTTATTGAGTTTATAGATCCATCTAAACCTACATTGCTAGCTTCCATGATGTAAACATAGGTATGCGATGATGAGTCCCGCGAAACCAACCTCTCCCTGATCCATGACCTTTCTCCATCTTGTTGAGGAAACATGAAACCTGAAACTAATCTAACATACCCCGGTTCATCTTCTTCTCCAGCCAAAGCAGTGCATCTTTCCACCATTGGCATCCATTCAGGTAGTCTTTTAGTTTGAGAGACCAAGGTCCAAACCTTGTCTATAGGTGCACAAACTATGCCTCCAACTGAACCATGCCATTTACCATTTCCCACTTCAATAGCCTGCACACATGAATCAATATTCAAATAATCTCTAACTATAGCAACATAATGTGGCAAGCTTCTACTGAATCAAATGAAGACATATATACATACCATGCTTATTTTTTATGATCTTATCCTGCTTTGGGATTGATAGCTTCAATTAATTGGAAAGATCTTTAGTGTTTAGTAATCACTTGCCCGCTTTTTTTTTATATGAAGGGTCATCGTAGCATGCATGCTACCAGAAACTCTTTATGGCTGAAAGTTATAACAGCTCGAAAATTAGCTTTCTAGTGCAAAAATTCTTTTCGTTATAACATATGAATGCAGCATCTATCTCATAAAGCAATCGAGATATCCAAGGCAGATTGTCGTGTTGTTTTGAGAAAAAGAACAAAAACAGTGCTGGTGCTTTCATTTCTGAACTGATAACTCCTAAGTCAGACTAAGATGTTTCCGCCTATATCATTAACATTATCATGATTATTTTGGTATATTCTAAGTATACCTTAGATAATATTTTATTGAATAATTTTATCCTACAATATCATTTATATAAATTATAATACATAATTCTAGTATAAAACAGTTTCTTACCTAAACGCTGATAGATTAATTATTTTGTGAAAATACATAAATTAATAATTTCTTTAGATTAATTTATTTGTTAAAAATATATAATTATTATTGTTATTATTTATTTAATTATTATTATTTATTTAGTTATATAAAATAATATTATTTATATTATATGAATATTTATTAGATCAGTTTAAGAAGAACAGAATTAACATATGATAAATTAAAACTCTTCTTTATTTTAGATTTTTTATTCTTTTTATTTTTATATAATATTATCCTATAATCAAATTAAATTAAAAATCCTAAATTGATTAGGAAGAGCAAAATTTGATGTCTATTTAATACAAATCTCATACACTCTAGCAAAAAGAGACGAGCAGAACTGCCGAAACCTTAGGTTAGATTTTCAATTAAAAATTATAAAGAAGCTGACTTAAACGGCAGTTTCCACCAATTATGAACTTTTCGTTTACACTAATCTCAAGAACACATCACTTTGATAACATGATATGGTAAGTCGCGCTTCAATCTTAAACTTAACCTTTATATATATGCCTGTCTTTCATTTTTGTTTTATAATATTTTATATCAAAGTTTTTAAATGTCATTGTATATTCTTATATGTGTCAATATATTTATTTGACATTCTAAGTATAAAAAAATAATATTCTATTATAAAGTGTAAGTATGTTATTTGTTTTTATTTTCTTTCATCTCTTCTCTTTTTCTTTCCTTTTTTTTCTTTTCATTTAATAAAAGATATGCTATTTTTATTTCATTTTTTTATTTTATTTTTTAAAAAAGTAATATTTACATATTAAATGCAATATTATCTTCTTATATTTTATCTTTTTATCAATAAGAAATTTATTTTTAACAATATATATATATATATGATAATTAATTATTTATCTTTTATTTTTATTAATATTATTATTTTTTTTTTAAATAATCATATATAATTTT
>Ga0123340_1005212_pt1 | contig 12353 bp, 12 predicted proteins | sample SirMexnodulemix_FD_89961 | JGI IMG/M metagenome (GOLD analysis project Ga0123340, IMG submission 89961) | Root nodule microbial communities of legume samples collected from Mexico - Siratro Mexico nodule mix | ecosystem: Host-associated > Plants > Roots > Nodule | place: Mexico: Nepantla... | reverse complement strand
CAAAATTATAAAAAAGTAGAAAAGAACAAAAGAATGTTATACTACCTGTCTTCTTGTAGTTGGATCTCCAAGTTTTTGGAATGCTCCAAATTCTACTTGAGCATCTAAATCTGGGTCGATACCGGCAAAAACATCATTCACTCTTCGTTTTCGTTTCAGGCCTCAACTTCGCGGAGCCATTTTTATTTCTCGTTCACCACTCACGTTTTGCTTTTGTCATTTTCGTTTCGCCTCCTCGCTTTCCCATTGTTCTTCATGTGCCTTCAATCATCTCTAACATTCATTCACTCTTCATTTTCGGTTCACTCCTCAACTTCGTGGTGCCATCTTTGAAACGTCGTGTTGCGTTTCTCACTAGTACGTGTTTCGTTTCTCCTCTATTTTCGTTTGCTTTCACTGGTTTTCTTATTTCATTCACTCCATCTTTGTGTTTACTGGTTTTGCTAGAGTTCATTTGGCTCCATTTGTGTTGACTAGTTTTCCTTCATTGCGTCTCGCGTAACAACTGGTCTACAAGAGGTATGTTTTTACTATATCTTTGAAATTTTGTATTTGTATTATTGGAACGCTTGTCTGTATCGAATTGATTTTTTTGTATGCTTTGATATTTGTGTTGGGTATTTGGGTACTGAGTTTGGGGATAAAAATTTGTATTTAATTTGGACATTGTTGTATGCTTGGAATTCTTTTTGTGTATGCTTCAATATATATATTGGGCATTTTGATACTAAGTCCGAGGATGTTCGATCCCCAACAATTTGTATTTAATTTGAGCATTGTTGTATGATTGAAATGTTTTTTTGTGTATGCTTCGATATATATGTTGCGCATTTGGGTACTAACTCTAGGGATGTTCGATTCCCGACAATTTGTATTTAATTTGGGCATTGTGTAATGTGTATGAAAATTTCACTATACGTAGTCATGGATCGAAGTTGGATAAATGGAAGTCGAATCAGTTATGTGTATGAGAAAGAGGTCAAAGAGTTTCTATAATTTGCTAAACAAAATGGAGCAGGAATAAATGAAGATATTATTATTCGTGTGTGAATTATTTGAATGGAGAAAGACTATATAGTTTATACGAGAGCATGTTCTCTGTGATGGTTTCTTAAAGAACTATACAATGTAGACTTGACATGGTGAAGTTCTTAACTTGCCATATGTATTCGAGACTGAATGTTAACATTCTAATATATATTATGAGGATTTCATGGAAGACATGATTTGTGATATTGGAGAATATAGTTTTCACTAAGCACATGTGTATGATGCATTGAAAGATGATTCAGTAACAGAATTGTATTTCGGTTGTTCAAGGTTTTCACGTTTCTCAGCAATATTACAAATATTTAGTATCAAGGCAAGAAATGGGTAGACTGATAAAAGCTTTACTAAATTGCTTGAATTATTGCATGAAATACTTCTAGAAGGGAATACATTGCCTACCAGTCACTATGAGGCCAAAAAGATATTATGTCCAATGGGTATGGAGTACCAAAAAAATACATGTTTGTCCCAATGATTGTATATTGTATAGAAAAGAGTTCGAAGGATTGCATAAGTGTCCTAGATGCGAGGTATAAAGATACAAAGTAAAGGATGATGACAAAGATGAAAACGACATGAAAAATGGTCCTCCTACAAAAGTATTGTGGTATCTTCCATGTTATAAAGAATTGTAGTATAATGAAATATTTACTTGTTCTTCACTACCGACCATGTAATTTTGACATAGCCATGTTCTTTCTATATCAATAGTGGACTTTGTGATAACAGTGGACTTTGTGATAGTAAGATGAGTCAGAACCTCTTGTATCAAACATAAAGTGTAATTTATTCTGCTTAACCTGACATTATAGACCGTATATAATGTGCAACAATGTGACTACCTAAACACGTTTCTAGACAAAAAATGGTTCCACCTACCTACCCGATACCCACATGAGATTAAATATATGAATGAGTAAAGTAGACTTTGTTGTAGCTCCCAGTAACATTATGGTCCTGAAGGAGCAGTCTCTCTTAGGGAGAGAAGCTTTGTTCCACCACCACCACCACTGTAAAAATGTGTGGATGCTTTCTTGGCACGTCTTCATTGTAATTATTTTATTTGATGGCCTGTTTGGTGAGAGGAGCTGAATTGTGATTTTATTGTACATAACAAAAGAAAACTAATGCAGGAGTCGTGCTTCCTAGCACGACTTCTAATTACACAGAACAAAAAAAAATTCACCCAAATCGTCTTTAGGCGTACAACTTCTCATGAAAAAGAAAATGCAAACTGAAGTTGTGCTTGCTAGCTCGAGTTTTTGTGCTTCAAAGCACGACTTACTCAATTCCGTAATTTTGAAAAAAATTATTCATTTATGTATTTTCCTGATAAATTTACTTCAGTTTCGTAAAAAGAAAATTGAGAAAGGATATACTTATTAATTGATTGATGAGGTTTTCCTCTATTGTTATAACATACTTCTACAATATATACGGTAAGTATCACCAAGACCTATTTATTATGTTTTCTATTGGTTTTTCTTACTCTGAAAAGATATATATTTGTAAAAAAACAATTAAATTAATTAACCCTATTGTATTTACAAAAATAATTAATTTAACCCTATTGGGTTTGGGCCTTTTTTTGTTTTTTGACGGGGAGTTTTTTATACACCTTTTTTTTTAGGCACTTCGGACACTGAGCACGAGATCTATGGGAACACGCAAAACGACACTTGAGGGAAGCATTTATTAGTAAAATGGCCTAGCCCTATCTATCACCGTGGTCAGGCGATCCAACGGTCCTGGTTCGATCACGCTGCCACGATATTCCCTGTGCACAGCTCCACTACCCCATCGGTACTCCACCGTTTTCACTTCAACTCAAAATCCTGGCTTCTTTCGATTCCACCAATAGCCCTTCATTTCCCTCTGTCTCTCTGGAAGCTGAATCCGAATCTTGAAACTCGTACCTGTTATTATCTGTCAAACCGTGGTGTTGACGTTTAGTTTGCGGCCTCCGCTTCGAGCAGCGGGAAATGGGATTAGGGTTACGCTAGCTCTTGGCGATTCTCACGGTAACAATTCGCGGTTGCAGGAGTTTTTGCTCAGTTGATAGTTTAGGGTTTCGGTTGTCGCCATGTCCGATCCTTCGAGGGGTCGAGTTACCATCACTCTAGGGCGTAGTGGTCAGGTAGGTTGCGATTTCGTTTAATTCTTAACCGTGTTTGGATTTGACTTGTTTCTGCTTCCTTCTTTAAGTAGTGCTCTCGGAAGTTATTAGTGAATGTGATTTTCTTACCTTTTAGTGAAGTTTTTGGTTGTTTTCCCGTACAATGATTCATAACGATTTTGTTTGTTGTTTACGTTTAGCTCTACTTGGCATGACTTTGTGCTCTTTTTCTTTTGTGTTCAATCCATTTATTAGGAGTAAAGGAATGTAGTTCAATTTGCATTTTTTTTGCTACCGTTTCTTACCTTTTGAGATAGTGTTTTGTTCTGCTGTGTCAAGATTTTATTGATGTTCGTGACCTTGTATTTTACTTGAGGTTAGGTTGTGAAGAGGGATGTATCTTCTGTAGATGTTTCTTCTTTCTCTTCTCTTCCCTCAGCTGGCACCAAGCGGTCTGTTAGAGACAGGATTGGAAATCATGCAGATGGTTCTGCGTGGCACGGAAATGGACTTGGCGGCAATAAACGGTGTGTCTGTGGTTTGTTTGCTATAGAATGATAAATGAGAGAGAGAGTAGTCTGCCTGCTGTTTGTATAAGTTTTATTAAAACCAGCTTTCATGAATTTTGCTGTTCATATTCCCTGCAGACATCGAGGAGATGTAAGCATTCAAAATGGACTGGATGACAGTAAGCTCCCTTAGCAGTGACTTTACCACCATTGCATTTTTATGCTACTCGATGGTTTTTATATTTCTAATCTTGTTCCTCTTAATTTACTTATATGGACATATTGATAAAGATGATCTTCGGTTGAAGCTCATGCAAAAAAGTGCATCTAGGCATGCTGACAGCAATGGTAGTAAGAGGCATATGGATCTCCGTGAAAAACTTTCAAAGACAACTCACCCGCTGACAAATAGTTTTAATTCAAAGCAGCGCATGCCAGAATCAAGGGAAACAAGTATGTTGAGGCAAATTCCCTCGGCTAGAAGTTCTGATGATTTAATGCGCATGGAATCCATGAGAAGCTCGTACTCTCCTTGGACATTGGATCATATAAGGAGAAGATCACCAGATGGGTTTCCGAGTACTTCCAGGGGTATTTCCCCGCAAAGGGATGTCCAAGACCTACAGAGAAGGCCATTAAGCAGGACATATGATGGTGTCAGGTCAGTTCCATATGTAAGTAGGGATGTTCTTGAAACTTCGAGGCCTCCAGTAAGTACACCTCAATCTTTCATGTCACGCTCCACAATGTCCACATTGCCTCCAGTAACTGCCAAGCCTGTAGCATCTCATGCTGGCCAACTTCCTCCATCAAGCAGTGTTGCCCAAAGGTCATCGTATGTGGTGAGTATTAATCATCTTCTTACCTGTAGATATCCATTTTTCCCTTTACCATCTGGTGGATATCAGAGTTAATTGTGTTTTTCCTGTTTGGCTATAGCACCTGAAAGGGGGTTGTTTTATGCAAGTAGCATATGCTTGAGTATTCTATAGCCAAAAGGACAAACAAAGATTAAGTAAAAGATTCTTCAAGCAATCCTTTTTATAGCAATAGTAGGTGGTGAATTATTTTATAATTTCATTGGGGTGATTAAATATAATTACAACTTCATGATATTCCACTACGGGATCTGTTTTTGGAGGATTGGTATTTATAAATTTTTGGTCGTTAATCAGACTTATAATTAAATAGGTATGTGTGAACTCTGCAATCTGCTTTTGGTGATAGTTTAGAAGCTCTCTTTCTGGTAATCCTAATTTCCTATGTAAGACATGTGCTTGAGTGACTGCCTTTACCAGATTTGTAGAATTGGGTCTTGTTGGTTAACTTGATACGGTGCGTGCTAAATGTTTTAAACTTTGCACTGTCGTCTGTCAGTAATTTGAAAACTGACTGCCTCCTGGAGTTTTTCTTGTGTTTGACCAGTGTGTGGTTAAGCTGAATCTGCTACTGGGAACTTAACATCGCATGGATAAAAGCCAAAATTTTGGTTGAAATGCAGAGGATGCAGTTTTTATTCTAACAAGTGAAAATCCATGATGTTCCCCTCTGTTCTTAGATAAATAAGCCAGTTTTATAGTGTTACTTCTATGATTCCAAATCATTTTGTTCTTCGAAACTATTCTAGTTATAGAAATCTTTAGTTTCCATCTTCCACATTTTCTCTGTCGCTCTTCCAGCCAGATGCACATTTTAACATTTTTCACTCAAGGTCAGCAGTTAATAGGTCAGTTTCCTTACTTGATGTCTTTCTGCCTTCCTTTGCCCTGTGCACAGACATTGGCTTTGTGGCATTATTTGTCCAATCAGTGTTGTCTCAGGAATTTTATGGACGTATTAAATTTAAAAAGTTGATGACCTATTTCTCACTGCTTTAGTTATGACTTTGACTAACTACGATTATTTGTTTAAGCTGTGGTGTTTATTATTAATGATGAATATGGCTTTATTTTCTGAGTCTTTTATTTTTAACTTGAACATTAGTATTTGTTAACTGTAAATTTTTTGCATTACATTTATTATCTTAAGTGGTGCGGAGCAGCTACCCCTACTAAAAGATGACACCCACAAAATCAGCTGCAATTAGCAACTATACATCCACAACTCAAAATTTCTGTGATAGCAAGCAGTGCCGAGGGTTGGATTGGAACTATAGCGGCATGATTGTCTGCATTTTATAACAGTGATCCCCCCGTTTGCCATCCTACTTCAGCATTTCTGGGGTCGAATCAAGGACTGATTTCTCTAACGTGACCTTGACTTTGGATTGATCAATGGTGTAAAGTTGTGCATTTGCTGGTTGCTAGTTGTTTTTGATCATTTGATTTTAGATGTTTTCCTACTAGTTTCTTTCTTTGTCTGCACACCTGTGATGCACTGATACGTTAATCAGGCCAATGTCTCTGTCAAGGACATATCCGATATGTTTAGAAAGAGTGCTTAGAAGTTAGAATTATAGGTTTTTTCTGAACAACTAATAATCCTGTATTATGAATTCTTGTTGTCCTTTGGGTTAAAACCTTAATCCTCTAAGACTTGGTTTGTGAGGGTCTGCAACTTATTTATTACTCCACTTGACTACAACACGAATCCTAAGGATCCCACACCCCGCCTTTTTTCTAAAGTAGCCTGATATAACATTCCACTGATATATATATATATGAATCATAATTTTTTCTTGTAGTATTTTTTTTCCTTAGTCTTATATTTAACTATCATCATTTTTAATTTTATATTATTCTAAATTTTAAGTCGGTTTCTTAAAAAAAATACAATAATCTTCGTTTTTATTTTGTAAATTATATATATACATATATGAATGTATGTGTATATGCTTGCCTGCACAAGTACATACTTTAAACGTACGGTTTCCTATCTTTTTCAAGATAAGACGAATAGCTGGACACCAATGGGAATCGATGCTCGACTATGATAATCTGATTCTGGAGGGCATCCAATGATTGTTTTTCATCCCCCAAACATGATCCTAGTGATGGTTATACTGAGCTCCATTCTAGGAGATAAGATGGTCATAGTGGTTTATTGTTTTATTGATAGAATGTTGGTTGGTTATGAATGTCTCTGTAAGTGATAAGTTGTCTGGCTTGGAGAAGCTAATGGGTTCTATTATTTTCTCGGGTGAGAAAGATTTTGTCCTCTGCTGCCCCAACCAGACTAGATCGTGGTGATGGTTACGTTCCCTTTCAGGATATATGATGGTAAAATAGTTATTATGTTGTGTGCGTTCTTTTATTGCTGGAATGTTGGTTTGGTTATGAATGCCTCTCTAAGTGACAACCTTGCTGGCTTGGAGAAGCTAAATGGGTTCTGTTATTTTTTGGTGAATGGTTTTGCCATTTGTTGACCCTGATTGGTGAGTTTACTTGTTCTGTGTGGTTCAGATCAGATCCGAGTTCATTGTATTTCCACAAGAATGTATTTCCGGTTTTCAGTTAAATTGATTGAACCAGCAAGTTCATTCCGAGTTTAATAACTGATTGGGAATAGGGGCTTGGATATTGTGGGGTGTCTAACTCCCGCATTGCATGATGTAAGATGCTTGAGAGAATACATGAATGACTTGGTTCTTCGCCCTCTACAATTAGTTTTGTGACGGTTTCCAAAGTGTTTGGGTGCTTATAAACTGATATTGGAGCTGGTTGTCTGAGTTTGAAAGCGATATACATAAAGGGACTAAAGTAATGTGCTGTCCATCTGTTGGTATGTCAACTTTCAAAGGATATGCTACTGTATGGACTTGGGTTGGGGTGTCCAAGTCCCACATTGAGCAGCATGGGATTCTTGATGGAGTACTCAAGTTACTTGGTTCTCCCCTTAGGACATCTAGATTTTAAGGGCGGGTTACCCAAGCGCATGGGGTGCTTATTGGTTTGTTATCCCATGTTAGGATCCAATTTCAAGATGTGAGACGTGAATCTTATATTGAAAGTACGAGACTCTAGAGTGAGGTTTAAAATGCTTACAACCACAATTAGCTTTTAAGGAATGTTCCTCAAGTGCCTGAATACTTTTTAATTGGTATGAAAGTTGGTCATTAGAAGTGCAAGATCTTGAACTGAGATCTTAAATACAAAATCTTGCAGTAAAGCCAAAATAAAGATCTCCTGCATGGAGGATGGGTTCTTTGTAGAAATAGGCTGAAGATCTATGCATTTTTCGAAGATCTACCACTAGAGCAAAAGTTGAATGAGATCTTGAGAAATCTTGTGTCCTATGTGATAGAGAGAACCACCAAAAAGTAGGGCAAGATCTAAAAAATTACGATCTTGCACTAAAGATGCTCTTAGTGTAACAAGAAAGGTTGCCTATCGGTGGAGCGGCTTATAAGAAAAACTGAGCAAAGCATGTGGAGTGCATCTGTTGGGACGTCAGTTTACCTATGGAGGGCTAATTAGGAAAGCTAAGTGAGGCATTGTACAGTGCAACTGTTGGTATGTCAGCTTCTAGTGTAGGTGCTATGAATGATAAGGATTATGGGTATTTCCGGGTGCCCAAATTCCACATTGAATAGTGTGGGATGCTTGGTGGAGCACCTAAGTGGCTTGGTTCCTCTCCTTGACAGCTGGCATTTAAAAGAGGTTCCCCGAAGTGCTTAGGTGCTAATCACTAGTACTACCTCAAGTGAACCTTATTTGATTCATTGATGTGAATTAACATCCTAATATGTCTTGTAAGAGTGGAAAGGTTATACTAGAAAAACACTCGTTTGGAAAGAGAATACTCCATCAATAGATGGCATTGGGTACATCGTTATATAAACGAAGTTACTGTTTGTGTTATGCTTATGCTTATCTGGCTTTTGCTTATGCACATATTTGCTCTATGCTTTGTGTGGATAAATGTTAGCATCCTATCAAGATAAAATTTAACGAATGGAAGTTTATATTAATTGCATATGTAGTTTTGATCAATCTTTTTAAATGATTGTGGATACTTGAGGTGTGTTTAGTTCTTAAAACAGATTATCTGTAAAGTTCATCCTAACGTGTGGATTTGATGGTTATCATATAGGGTGATGAACAAGTACAACAATCAAACCAGACTGTGGATGGCCTGTTACATGCACTAGGACTTCAAAAATATGCCATTCTCTTTAAGGCTGAGGAAGTATGTAACTAATTTCTTTTCCGTAAATGAAAATCATATTTGTTTTTAATTTATTTTCAATTGATAATTTGTATTGTCATGTGTTCCGTTACATGTCAAAATCATTTACTTATTGGTTGGTACTGCAATTCTAACTGACGAAATGACTGTAAAAGACTATAAATGTTGAGAACTTTCAACTGATTTTCATCTGGGACATTCTCGAGTAGTATTTTTCCTCTTCAATTAATGTGTTTCTCTTTATGTCATTGATGGTTGAATTCTTGTAAGTTCTGTGTTCGATTTACATGTTTGGGGAAATGTGTTCCATTGGATGACCGAGACTCTGTTCTTCAACTTGGTTACGTTGTTGCATATTAGTTTCAGATTAAACTATTTTCCCTTTAATTAAATTTTATTGTTTTACTCTATGTGTATTGTACTAGTGTTCATTGGCAAATTTTGTTGTTAGTGTGGTGTGAATGTTTTGTAGTTATACAAATTGGGGATAAATGTTCTTAGAAAGGGAATTAATTAACCCTTCAAAACTGGTTTGAATTTATATACTATAATTTACTCATATCTCTAGTTGATATGGGGTCTTAAACACATTCTTTCATGCTGAGGATTGGACATTTGGGAATAAATATTTATGGGTGTGGTTCGATACCGAATGACACAATAAGTTCGATGCACCTTGCTAGAGATTGGCTCTGATATTATTTTAGAAAGTGAATTATGTCTAGTTCAATCTTAAAGAATTGATTTGAGAGGTGAAATTTGCACTTCACTTGTATACTTAATTTGGTATCTTTAGTTAATGTAAAATTTCAAACAAATGTTAACAGTTGAAACATTTTTTAAAGAATCATGCCTTGTAAATACTTTTCACATCTTTTTCTCTTTTTTGGGGTCATGAGGTGAATATTGTAATGATTAAACTTATCTCTTAAATCACATCGAGGGAGCTGACTCTTAGCATCTTACAGTGATTAATAATCTCTTAGCTTCAATTGTCATTTAGACGAATCTGTGCTCTTAAATCTTAACTAGCAGATGAACTGAGTTTGTTGTGTAGAGCGTTTAAGTGATCATATATTGTCTTGTATCTCGATTTATCTTAGTACGGAAGTATATGGATTAATGGAATATGAAGTGTGATTTTGATAAATATGCTTCAGCTATGAATTGTATTTATTCTAATTTTGCACTGCTAGTTATCTTATGCTCTGATATGTTCAATCAGGTGGATATGACTGCATTGAAGCAGATGGGAGAAAATGATCTCAAAGAGCTAGGGATTCCTATGGTAATTAATTCTCTTTCTTTTCTCATATATTCAGGTGTTATTCAATGAGGCTTACTGTTCTGAATGTTGCACCAACTATATAGATTTAGGCATTGTTATATATTATATTCAGACAATGTAGCATGAGTTTGGTTAATGGAGTTGTGTTTGAATATATCTTCATGTTAATTGTTGTTAAACACTTTTTTTGTAATAATACCACGGATTTCTCTTTCTCTTTCCTTCTATAGGTTCATCATCATTGTTAAAAGTTATTTGATCAAAATACCTGTAAAACAATGTGTAATGTCTCAGTTGCAAAATAACCCTTAAAAAATATAGATTTGACTCCTAAAGTGAGAAGGGGTGTGCTTAGGGGATAAACCTCTATTAAAAAACTATTAGAAAATCAACTATTGAGATTGTGTTTAACTTTTTATCAATAAATCCTTTTAAGCTTGTTTATTTTTGTTGTTATTTGGCTGGAAGACTTGAATTACCCTCCTGCTTGCACGTTTAGCCTGTGAATATACTTTGTATTTCTTTCATGCTTTAGAACATCTACCAGAATGAATGAATGTTTCTCGTTGGGTCAACCAAATATGAACATGTCCTGTGAATTCTGCTGTCTGAACCTAGTCAAAGGTGATTGTCCGGTTATTCTACTTGGACCTTCTACCTGTGATGTGCCTATAAAGAGGAGGGTGTCTGCGTTTGTATTGATGATAGGACGTGTGTTTTGCTTGCTTGCTTCTGTTGCTCTTTGTAAAAGAATGTTTTCTTTTCTTATGTGAATGTGCTGAGTAGTCAATCTGATTATGTGCTCTTATTTGTCTAATGGAGGCTGTTTGGGTTGCAGGGTCCAAGGAAAAAAATTCTACTCGCTCTCTTGCCCCGTACCAAGCGTCAACAATGATTGACATCTATCTGCTTGATCCTGAAACTGATACATTGTTGGATCACCACTTTTTACTTTTAATTTTAAATTCTATAGTTTGGGTGATGGTACAGCACAGATGAGAATTTTTACGAATATAACAACCCTTGTCCCTTGTAGGGTTCGGGTATCCTTTGTATCCATTGTCGCATTTTTTTGAAGTCGAAGAAGTCCCGGTTTAAATTCTCTTTTATTGGAAAAATCTATCTGTAATATATGCTATCCATACTTTCTCTTTTATTTCTTTTGTATTAAAGAAAGAGGAAATTAAATCAACTTATCCTGAAAATGAAACACTGTCTAAGCATTTGCATTGAGCAAGATCAATTGTGTCAACAAAATACTTTTAACTTTGTTCACGCACATTTTTCCAACTCGTCCGAAGTTTGACAATTTAGAAAGAAGATGCTTACAATGCCATGACGTTTTTATTTGTAGTCACTTTTTCAAAACAAGTTCAACTTTCGGTCCCAATTTTCTTTTGCTGTTGGGAGGAAAACTGTGTTGCTGCAGAGTTCAAGGATAGTAATTTATTGGTTCTTGAAAGAATGTTGGGCTTAGCGAATCCCAATGTCTGCATCGAATCTGCGTTTACTTTACTTCTCTCAAAAATGAAGACATCGTTCATCGCATGTCGGTAAGAATCCAATTCCTGGCCCCAGATAGTGAAAAATGAATTTGTGGAGGTAAAGTTAATCTCTTTTGAAACTGTTGGTGATGCGTTATTATCAAATTAGATTTCATGCGGTTTCTAGAAGGAGCACTGTGCTCACGTTTTTTGGTGCGTCACGTGTTACGGAACTAAATAAATTGCTTTTCGTCACTGACGTTTTAGTAAATTTTTGTAATCGCATATTCTTAAATTCGTCGTTAAGAAATACAGTCTGCAAGATAAAAGAAAAGGAAAACATAAAAGCACGTTAGCCGTTAAAAATGAAAAAAAAAAAAAAAGAAAAATTGCCCTTTTGAATAAATTACAAGTGCTGGTCATATTGAATAGTCAGGTATTAGGTACGTAGTATTAAAAATAACAAGTATGACGAACATTTTTTATTTTTTAATAGCAATTTGTGTTATTTGGGGATAATATTATTACAATTCAATTTATTATCCACGTTGTCTTATTTTGTGTTTTGCGTTGAGGACTTCAATTGTCAATTTAGTGAAATGCAATATAAATATATGAAATAATTACATATTTTATAACTTCTCATTTTTACAAATTTTATACTAAACTTCTCTTTTTACAAATTTTATACTAATTTTATCAATTTTACAAATTTTGTTATTTAAAATTATACACATTTTACCTTTAATTAACTATTGTTAAATTACTAAGAGTGTGAT
>Ga0123340_1005209_pt1 | contig 12357 bp, 6 predicted proteins | sample SirMexnodulemix_FD_89961 | JGI IMG/M metagenome (GOLD analysis project Ga0123340, IMG submission 89961) | Root nodule microbial communities of legume samples collected from Mexico - Siratro Mexico nodule mix | ecosystem: Host-associated > Plants > Roots > Nodule | place: Mexico: Nepantla... | reverse complement strand
TTAAAGAATATATAAAATTATATTTATTAAAAAAATTAAGTATTTAGTTATGAGTAATTGAAATTGCATTTTTAATATTCGGAAAGAAAGTATAGAAAATTGAAAGAAAATAAATATGATTGAAATGAAATAAATAAACTGGATCATGATGTTGTGGTAGTTGATGTAGATATTTTCTTGTACACACAAATAATTGTATAACGTAAATATTGTTGATCGTTTGGCATTGTATTTTAAGAAGTTGATTCTGTGGCTTTCTTTTATTGTTTTTGCATTATAGTATTTTCAACAGTAGAAATATTTTCTGAACCTTATGTCTTGACCTTGTAAAATAATTTTAAAATGAGAAAGTTATATAGATTTCAAATGGTTTATTTTAATGCAATAAATTATATATGTTTTAATTTGTTAATTTCGCTTGTAAAATTACATAATAGTCCAAAATCTTTTCCGAATTTGATTGATCCTGATTTATTAAGAACTTGTCGTATAGGATTAAAACAGAGTTCAAAACTACTCATAATTATAAAGTGATCATAATTAAAACGATTATCAAATTGATTAAAATGCTTTCTAAGTCATTCTAAACCTAGATAGAAAAATTTTACCATATTAAAAATATTTTTTAATCAATGAAACTCATTCTATCACCAAGATAAGTTTTAATTTAATTGAAAATGCTTTCTAATTGTAATTATAAAAATAAATACAATACATCCTAAAAATATATGTAAGTCTTCAAATATTCAATTTTTTCAAGATAGATGTTGAATTCATCAAATATACCATAATTCCAAAACATCAAAAAGCTTCCGGAATCACACTTAAAGACTAAATTAGTGAAGAGGAAGCAAGAAAATAGTTTAGAAGATTTTGGGAAGATAAAAGTATAACTCAGAAGTATATTCTACTGTATTGTTTCAAGAGGGAAGGTTTTACCTTCTAAGGGTTTATGTGCAATCAAGACCTTTAAGACTTTTTTAGAATTACAAGATAAATATTATCTTGATTTAGTAAAGTTCTTATATTCAAGAGTATCTTGTGTAGGGGACTTTTGTATGAAAGGTGAAAAACACTTGAAATAATTATTGATGATTAATATTTGGGCTAACGTTGAATTCAAGTTAGAAGGTTAGCTTGTTTCTTCGGGTCCAAAAAATTTCAATAAAATTTATGCATACTTAAATTATTTAAAAAGTCCTCCTTTTGTTTAAGGAACAAATCTTAAGCAATTTAAAACATGAGCTATGAAGAGAGATGAAAGGTTTTTTACTTTTGTTATTGCTTGGATTTTATCTCTAAAAGAACGCAATCATGCACAATTATACGTGGAGATTTTAGATTATTTATATCATATTAAACGGTTTCATAGACCATCATAGATTTTGGATAATAACAAAATAACAAAGACTCCACTAAATCCTAAACCCTAAATTCTTAAATCCTGAATTTTCCAACATGTACTTTTATATAATTGAAAGATCTTAATAGATAATTAAGTTATATAAAAAGTCTTTTCGATAGATGGATAGATGGTTTAATAGACCTTACGATGTATTAATCTAAAATAAAAAATATAAAATAAAATTAACTAAGATGTATCAAGATTTTATAGATAAACATTATTTAAAATGTTTTTCATAAAGCTATGATATCTTGAAATTAAAAATAATTTAAAGATCAACGGTTTAATAAATTCCTTATAAGGGAACTAATACTCTTAAATAATTGTGTTTTTGTTACAATTAATTGTTATATATCGAGAATTTGTTTGAATTATTTTCTTAAATAAAATTGAAGCAAACACAGAGTGTTCTTATTAAACGATTTTACTAAAGACAATCAACAAAACTTCAAAGGTCAAATTCATCAAATCTTATAAGGTGATCAAGTTGAAGATGAAGAATATCTACGAGCAATATAAACTTATCAAATTTTCTTTTATATAAGTGATTAATGTGTTTTTCTGAATCTAAGTTAAACTTTTGTAATTCTTCGTAGTAAAGTTATTTTTGTGAGTTTTGAGTGTTTTATATTTGAGGGTGTTTCTTTATTTTCTTGAGAAGTCTTAATACAACGATTAAAATAGATTTAAAATAGATTTAATTTGAAAAAGTATATGTAGGTATGAAACAATATAAATTTTAAAATGTTATTTATTCTAAATAATATAATTTACAATATTATTTGTACTAAATAATCTAATTTAATCCGCTTTCTATATACTCTACTCAATATATCCTCTCCTAGAGCCCACTTTTTGAATAATTTCATATTTGCTTTCAAGTCTAACATTCAATTGTATTGATCAACAATTATCTCTGAAATTTCTGAAATTACGTTGAAGACAAAAATATTATCTTTTTATTAGATTCCTTTTATAATTTTACTCTCAAATAGTTTTCGAACATTATGGCGTAGATTTAGAGAAAGAAACCACTCCCACTCTGGAAAGGAAAACTAGTCTCACACTCTTCGTCACCTTTATGAAATTTCGTCCTCCTGATAAAGTTGAAATACACTTGAAAATATGAGAATTTTAAAACACATCTTGTTTAAAAAAGTTCATTGAAAATAACTTTAAAAAGTCACCTTGAGTTAATTGTTTTAGTTAAAGTCATTTTTAAATTATCATTTTATATTTTAAAAAGTGGCATTTAAAACAAAATTTCTATTATTTTTAAAAATATGATTTATTAATATCCACAATTTTTTAAAGTTTATTCATTTGGGTAAAGTTCAAATGTAAACATCTCAAGAAAGTTAGAAGCTCCCGAATGGTTCTCCACACGACACTCCTAAGATCAGTTTTTTGAACCTTAACCTTTAGTCCACATAACTTCAAAATGATGCATAAATATATACATATCACACAGTTGTCTCTTCTGCTACCTCAAACTGTAAATTAATTTCAGCTTCCTATCTATTAAGCCAATTCAACTCCTAAGCCAAAAAACACAAACAATTCAAGAGTACTTGCTAGAGCTTCGTGAATTTGCATAAGACTGTCTATTTGCTTTGATTTGTTCCAATAGCAACAAATTAAACTAATTATTCCATTGAAACATGGTTTTAAAATACATTCTGCAATATCAAAGATTCTGAGGTGTTCGCAACCAGTGCCATGGCAATGCACATATTAGTCCTTACGTAATTTCTTAGAATACCAAATTAAGTCTCAAGGGTCTCGGCTCCTAGAGTTGCAACTACAAATCTACATGACAACCTATGCGTTTTTAAAAATTAGCATTCGCTTACACCAAAAAATCTGTTCTTCAGTTAGAAACATTCATTTTAGCCTAAAAAAACCATATTCTAGGATTGTAGTACATAGTTGAACATATACATTATAAGAATAAGAAAAACATGGGGACAATAAATTCCTGCTAGGCCCTCCCTCAAAGATAAGAGGATCCCTCAAATAATGGCGAATTGGCAATAAATGCAGTGCATGGAAACACGTCATCCACTGTTTGTAATCCGCACCTAGAGTCAAGAAATTCCGCGTTTTGCTTTAGCATAAATAGACAAACTCTGAATACAACACCAAGCTCCAAAACTTCAAACTCTTTAATTCACTATTTTATATCAGAAGAAAACAAAGTCCCATCGAGATGCTTAGGTATTTTGTTGGGCGGATACAAAAGGGTCTTTCACTGTTTGTAGCTAGAAGGCCTTCATTCAGCTACTTCAGTGAAGATGGTGCCCCAACTGAGGCACCAGATGGTGTTATGGAAGGTTATTTTGCTGTTCTTGCAATGAAGGGTAAGGAAACAAAAAGGTTTATTGTTGGGTTAGACTACTTGTCTGATCCTGCTTTCTTGGGACTGTTGGACCAAGCTCAAGAAGAGTATGGTTTCCGACACCAAGGAGCTCTTGCACTCCCTTGTCCACCTCAGGAGTTACAGAAGATTCTAGAAGCCCCAAAAGCATAACCAAAGATGAAGGAATGAATGGATTCTCATCTTTCCATTGTAGAGAACAACTGTTAGGAAACACAATCTAATTACGTGTTGCTTTGTGTATCTCCAAACCTTATCGTGTTCTTTCAGTGAAAAAATAACACATGAATAAAGTAAATAACACCTATTATAGTATTTTGGGTGGCTTAAAACTTTTTATTTTGCCTTTTTATAAGTCAAATTACTAAGTTGAGTACGAGAAATACCTAAACTTCAAGAGGGAAAAGAAAGAACATAAAAGGGACACAGAATTAGCAAGATTGACGCATCAGTCCAAAACATTTGATTTTATCATCCAATCTTCTTTGTATATGGTTTAAATCAATTCTCCAAGTTAGTATTACTTTGGGGTTAAAAAACAAAAAATTTAACTGTGTAAATCAGTTGTCAGGGAGATTATATCCTTTACAGTGTTAGGAGTGTAAGTGTGGAGAAAAAAAAAATCTCATATTAGATGAGAGTAAACAGATTGAGCAACATTTTTCTTTTGGTAGCAGACCAAATAACTTGAGAACAGAAGTACATATAACTTTGCAGCACCATAGTTTCTGATTCTCTAGGGCACCTTTGCTCAGCCAGGTTGTCAGTAAAATGATTTTGATCTCAGAAGACATGAACTTCATACTTATTATTACTCGTGAACTTTGGAGTTGAAAGTCAAGCACATGGCCAATTGTTTTCGTTATTCAGCCATCCCGCTGCTGAGAAGAATCATATCTTATTTAAATATGTTAAGGTCAAAATCACAAAATAAAAAATGAGCTGGATTTCAGCTCATAAGCCTTACAATACCGGCATTTCTGATGACACACCAATTCCCCCCAAATCAGGCGAATCTCTAGCAGCACATAAAATTCAACAAATCATGACCTAGTGGAGTCCAAAAAGACCTGATTCATCCGTTTTTATCATTTGGGGAAGTTGGTATTTTTTCCAGTTGAGGAAAACTTAAACTAATGAATATGTGGGGGCAATTCTGTACCCTTACCAAGCCAAACGCCAAACCACTATACATAGTCTCCTACTTTCTCTTCCATTCTGTACATTCCCCACCCTGAGAGACATGGTCTTAAAGACCATTTCTGATGCTGCTTCTTTCTCTAATCTATCAGTAACAGTTTAGCTCTTCCTGTAGAATTTTTTTGCATTTGATCACCACCACCCTACACACCTTTAGTATTTGCATACCATCTTCTACAAACATTTCATTTTCTTTTCAAACAGTGCTAAACTTTCCTAGCCTATAATCATAGTAGAATTTCAAAATTCTCAACCAGAAGAGATTAAAATCCTTCTTCCCCTTCTAATTGATAATTGCTTTAAAGGGTTTTAGACAATAATTAACTATAAAAATTAGAGGAACTTGATCACATAATTCATTTTCTATAGTAGATTGATTTATATGTGGAGAATTCTCCCATATAAAATGCTTATTGCCTTATGGTTCTGTAGCCCGAGATTGAATAAGATGAGTCAAACTGATTCAATAAAAATAAAACTAAATATATCCTATTTTTAAATATTTCAAATTACAATGATTGTAATAATTGAGTTCATTTAGGGATCGAAAAGTTGGGAATATAGTAATTGTGCTAAAATGATGTAACCATATACTGCTGGTATTCGTGATAAAATTATTTTTCCTGATAAAAATATTGAGAGAGATTGAAGAGGGAACACATACATAAGAAAAGAACCCAGATATGTGAAGGGAACACATACATAAGAAAGGAACTCAGATATATGAAGGGAACACATACATGGCGGCAACAAGAACTCATGGTTATGAATTGGGAGGCTGCAAGAGAGATGGCGATTAGAGAAGAGAATGAGAGATGGAGAGTGTGCAACGTGTATACTGTGAAGGAGAGTTGGCATACTACTACCAGGAGAAAGAAAAGAGAACACCTAGTAGTTGTGTGGAAGAACAAAGGCAATTAGAGAGAAAAAAAATATTAGAGAACAACGCATTTAGAATAAAATTATTTTTACTTTCTCAATGGATCGCAGCTTAACCACACATATCTGACCACTTAAGTTTGGATGCTCAAATTGAAAGACTTAAAAGGTTTTAAGTTTAATCTAATATCATGTTCTTTATACTACTTAAGTGTAAACATTTAAAGTAAAAACACTTTAAACCAGATATGTTATACTTGAGCATGCTTAAAGTGTCATTCATATATTTCGCTTGAAGTGATATACCACAATGGTAATAGACACTGTGCTTTGGATCACTTGAAGATGAAACTATTTTGTTGTAAAGTTCGTGGTTGTCATTACAAAGGTTATCACTAATTCTAGTTAATATATTTTGTGATACATATATTTTAGTGATGAGTTATTTTTGTTACTAATTTCCTTTTGTGAAGAAATTTTTAGGAAATGATGATATGTTTTCGTTACAAAATCCGTTATAAATATTTACTCATTAGCATCTGTTACAAAATTTGTTACTATTTGTGATTAATTGTTTGTCATAAAATGATTTTTTTGTAGTGACACATCTAAAATGACATGTAGCGGTTAAATAAAAAAAATGGTAAAGTATCTTCCATTCATCCGAAAAAAATAGGGTAAGGAATCTGAATTCCTAGGTAAGATACTGAGGAAGAACGAACATTATTTAATAATATTTTTTCCACTAATATGTATCACTACATACTGCATCAATAACTTTCCGGACGATGTAAATTTAATCAAGGATTTAAATAACTGATTTGAATAAATTAAGCTAGTTAACTTGCAAGACTTCGTATAATTTTCTTTGGATAAGAAAGTGCAAGACTATTCTTTTTTTACATTTTGCTCCTTTTTTATACTTTTACCCGTAGACAACCTATACATTTTCACATTATTTTTTTCTTCTTTTCCCTCAATTTCTTTCATTTATCTGTCTTTTAAGAAACATAAAACAGGCATTATTTTGTATTCTATTGTGCATAAAAGACTAGTTTTGAACAATTATTCTCATACGATAAGATTGAGTAAATTCTTATGAAAACAGGCAAATTTAATAGTTTTGAGCCATTGTTTTTGGGCCAATGATTGAATAAGTTTAAACACAAGGAAGAAAGTGAAAGGAGGAGAGAGAGAGAGAGAGAGGTAGATAAAGAGAGTTTCTAGATTCAAAATCAAACTCTAATTTTTGAAAAAGCCCTAGGATTTTCAAAGAGAGTTTATAAATCACGCTACCAATTACACTCAACTGCTACATGCAAAACTTTGTCTGTTGCATTGATAATTTTGATCTTCTCAAAATCATTACATATCATTGACTCGCAAACAGTAACCGTAAAAGATCCAGCAAATGGAAGAACTGAATGAGCCAAAGGTTGCATTAAATGACATGTGGAATGCCTCCCAGTCCTACCTGGCAATGATGGAGATATATTGCGTGTTCTTGCATCAAAATCCAATTCTAGTTCACTTTGTAATATTCCTTCAATATCAATCTAAATTGTGGTTGCAGTTTATTGTAAAAATTTATTAGAAAACAGTTGTTGATGCAGCTAAAATCGCAGTTGAAAAAGGATTGAAGTGAGCAATGAATTCTTTATATTGTGATTATAATTGTGATGCAATTCAAATCACAGTTTAGACTTTGAAATTTCATAAATGAAGTTTCCAGTTATGTTTTTTTTTCTTTCATTAGCAATGAAATATACCGAATATAGTGATAGGATTTGCTCTAATCCTAAAACTTTCGTTGTAGTTCATTGTATACCATAACTTTTTTCTTGTCCATGAAGAAGATTAAAGAAATACATTGTAATCTAGTGGAGACTCTGATAAAGATTCTCAAAATCTTTGATTGCAAAGGTAGTATTCAAGGGTTATCACATTCTGGACCCGGAAAATCGCTCATCCAAGTAATGTTGATGACGAAAATGAAACTCCAATAGTGGTACCACTTGCCAGAAGGTGTTAAATTACAGGTAATTTTTTGAGGGTACGTGGTAGCTATCATGAAAAGAGACCCATTTATTTTCCTTAGGTGATAGGCAACATATCAATACACCTGAAAAGGATAGTTACCAATATCACCTAATCATGCAGAAAAATAAAAATCAAGAGAAGGGCACAAATACAAGATTCCAAGGCTTATAAGAAAAAAAAAATCACAGTGCTAGATTCAATTTACATGAATATTTCACGGGTGATCCTCACGGAGACACCGCGTAAGAAATACACGCCAATGTCCATAACAGAAGGTTGAAAATGACAGTCAAAACGTTGCATTAAGTGTGCATGTTTTGCACCAATAAGCAAAAGGGCTCCACAGTAGTACCTCTCAAGAATTTTCATGTATTGCTTCTTCATCTCATCCTCCTTGTCATCATTATAAATATCCACACTCCATAATCACGAAACAAGCTTTTCCAAGCATATCTAGATCATCAAGAGTTTAATTAATTAAGATAATATTACATTACAAAGTTCATGATGTTTTTGTCTTTCTTTGGCAAGATTCACTATGGTCTCTCAGAAGTCTTAGCACCAATAAGGAGATCACTAACACAAATGATCAACGAGGATCCACTGAATGAATCAGCACAAGTGCCAGATGACGTTTTGGAAGGACACTTTGTGGTTGTTGCTAACAAGGGTGAAGAAACCAAACGGTTTGTTGTGGAGTTGCACTATTTGACTAACACTGCATTTTTGGGACTGCTGGAGCGGGCAAGAGAAGAGTATGGTTTCCGGCAAAAGGGGGTTTTGGAAATTCCCTGCCACCCTCAAGAACTAGAGAAGATTCTAGAAGAACGAAGGGATGAAAGTGTGGGAGATGGAAGCAAAATAACAGACTCAATTCAAATGAGTGAATGTAGCACTACCTCCTGCAATTGACACATGAAGTTCAAATTTGTAGAACTTAATTAAATGATTAGATTCAAATCAGCCATCTTGCTTGAGACTGCGCAGGTAGGCTACTAATAATTCAGTACTGTAAGATTGGTAATGGCTCCATAAGCATAACTTCACTGCACCAATCAATTGAGGGTCAAACTTCTCTTTGATTTAGCTTGGTGCAACAACTACAACCTTTTTTTTTTCTCTATATTTCTCTCCATCCACATAATGTATATGTTAGTTCAAAATTATCTCTTCTTAATTTCTTCCTATGGATTGTAAGTTGGAGTAACATTATTCTTAAAAGAAAATCATCAGAAAAGCTTTACTTTGTAAATATAAAAGAACTATTTAGGGTTTGTATATATAACTCAGGTCTAATAGGCAAACTAAGCGAATGAATTATATTCTTAACTTTGATTCATAACAAAAAGGGAAAATAAAGCAAATCGAAATCTGTAAAAGGGGTCTCTGAATTTTAGCTTCAAATATCACATGGGCAACTACAGCAGCAACAGTGGTGGCAGATGACATAAGGTAAGGAAATAAGTTAATTTACTGTAACCTACAGAAGAATCTGACTTTAGACAGAGGAAAGCTCCTGTACTTCCTTACAAGCCTGAAGGATAGAAGAAAGTCAAAGAGGAGAAACAGCAAAATAAGCACTAAGCTAGTGTAAAAGTAAGTCTATAAATAACCCCCATTTATTGCATTCGAGATTTTATGCAGTCAGTGCTATTGGCTTCCATATGTTGTTCAATCAAAATCTAACAATTGAGATTTTAAGATCATCAAATCTGACCTCTCACCTGCAAGTAAATCTTAGCCATTTGATATGGGGATCTGATAGATAAATATAAAAATTCGTATATCATAATAAATACATAACTAGGATTTTACAAACTGAAGAACATTTTTCTTTGATATCGTTCTCTTTTCTTAAGATTTATAAAGATAGAATGATTTTATGTTTCAATTTTATGCAATGTTTTTATGTCTCATATCTGGCTATATGATGTTTATATCTTTTTTAAGCATTGTGATATATGGGAAGTATATATCAGTATCCAATGTTAGGCCTTATTTTATGCATTAATTCAAGTACTTTATGCAGCATATTCTTGTATCTGTTCACTGATTGCCGTAAAACTATAGAATTATACATAAATTGGCTCAAACCTTTGCTATTCTGATATCAGAGAACAAAATATGCAAAAGAAAATCACCCTAAAAGAGAAATCATTAAGGAACAAATTGATGGCAATGGCCTCCATATGCAGCTCTTCTCCCACCTTATATTCTTTTCTACATTTTATTTATTATTGATTTCATAAAAAGGCTCAAGGGAGGAGGATTTTTTTTATGTTTGTACTCTTACAAGGATCCATGCAGTTATGCATTATTGCACTCACTTGTCCCAGGCCCCTACGACGTTTTGCTGCAATCACACTGCAATTCTCTGACATGATATAATTATAACTAAAAGATAATAATAAAATCACGTATTCCAATGAGTGAACAATATGATAATTACAAGTCATGAAACACATCTCACAGCAACGCTTTCTCTCCCTTTTATCAGCATATAGCCTTGCAGGTAGAGACCCCTAGCTATGAATTCCTAGGGTTGCAAGTTCAGTAGATGACGATTCTATGAAGAAGAAGAAAAAATGCTTCACCATGTCACAGAAGGATATTTAGTTGTTGCAATCAAGAGTTGAGAAACAAAAGATTGAAAGAGAAAATTTTGTTATGAATGGTAAAACGCTTCTTTCAAGTTTTTAATATAATTACATATTTATAACTTTTTACCATGAGAGTACCATTTGAGCTTGAGTGATGTTGCTGCAGTCAGACAGTAACGAGGTGTTGCAGTCCCTTGTCGGGCTAAGAAATTGCAGAAGATGGTAGATTGTCGGAGAATGCACAGCACAGTGCACCAAAGTTGCAGTAAGGTATCCTTGCCCTAATATTGCTAATTTGTTATTAATTTTCCCAAATTTCTACCATTGAAAATTGGATTGAAGTTTTAATTTCTAAGGCTACATATCTACTATTTTTCTTTATTTACTTTTTTAATCGTAGTCCCTTATTTAACGTAAAATCCTAATTCTATTGTAATCCTTACATATGTAATATTGATCTGGTGTAATCCTAATTTTGTATGTTGTTTCTTTGATGTTATAGGTTTGATTTTATCTAAGTAAAAGTAATTAGTTATGTATTAGCTAGATTTTTACTAGTTGAACCATGTAAGTTCAATTCTCAACAAATTAAATTATTTATAGGTTCTAGTAATGGATCTGTGATAAAGATTGAATGAGTGAAATTATAATCCTATTGCATAGTATTAAGTGCTCTTTGAATGAATCGGATCCCTCTTGTTAAGCTTTAAATATATAAAAATATATAATAGCAACATTTTTTAACGTGTGATTTGGACAATTTTTTTTATTTGTAATAAACAATTAATAAACTAAAGGAACACTTACCCTTTTACGAGTATATATAGTCTCTATAAATAAAATCTGCATAAGATGATACAAGCATTCATACAGGATAAAAAAACTCCCCAACAAGAAAACCTCCTCCTACAGTCTTATAATTAGGTTAGCTTTCAATACAATCTTAATTCCAGGAGTGAGATTTGTTTCTATATATATATCATTTTAGTCATATTACTATATAAGCAGTTAATACTAAAGACTGCTCATTCTAAATATATATCCAAAACTAAAGAAACTATCTATAAATAATGTGATATTCACTTAATAAGTATGATTAGACACATCAAATAATCTACATACAAAGTCTTCTATACACTAACTAGATCATACCATTTATCAGCATTAGATTCTGAAAATTCATGAGTATGATAATCGTGACTGTTTACATGAAATATTATAACAGGTCAATATTAACAAAAGAAAAAGAGTTAAATATGTATTGAATGAGCGTAGTGAAGAAAAGAGAATGATGCAAACTTGAATAAACATTTTTTGCCGACACTTGGATGATTGAATTATAAATTCCATGGAGAAAGGAACCAAAAATAATGCAGCGATGAGCCCCTCAGAAACACAACGTACCGAGTACACAAGCAGAGAGTGTCGACTCGAAAACGACTCTCAGAAGCTACTTCATTGTTTCTCTCTTAGGCTCCACACGCCCTCTCATAAACTTCAATGTTTTCTCCAACTTAAGCACCTACCTTCCAATTTTTATATATAAATACTAGGGACTTTTTTATTCCATTATTTATAAAATTTATTATCAGTGATAAAAGAAAACAATTACCTTCCAATATCGCCAATGTTTTTGTTGTTGAGAAGAAAGAAATAAATAGAAAACAAAACAAAGAAATAAAAGAAAATTAAAAAATCATTATATTAGAAAAAAAATAGAAAAATCAAACTACATAATGAATTGTGTTCATCATAATTAATTACGGAATGTTTTAACCTTAAAATGACCTAAAAAAGCAAAATATGATTCATTCTATTCTTTCTTACTTTTTCTAGTTTTTTTTTTTTTTTTCTAT
>Ga0123340_1005207_pt1 | contig 12358 bp, 3 predicted proteins | sample SirMexnodulemix_FD_89961 | JGI IMG/M metagenome (GOLD analysis project Ga0123340, IMG submission 89961) | Root nodule microbial communities of legume samples collected from Mexico - Siratro Mexico nodule mix | ecosystem: Host-associated > Plants > Roots > Nodule | place: Mexico: Nepantla... | reverse complement strand
ATTTCAGACTATAATATTGATATACAAGAGACTTTGATTCGTTAATGAATAATAATTTGTAGTTGGTATAACTTTTTATAGTTGATATTATGAACATATATGAGCATGAGCGAATTTTTATATTTGAGTTAGTTTACCCATTTTTGTATTTTATTTTATAATAATTACTATGATTATATTTTATAGAGTAAATCAGGCTACATGTTCATATATAATTATAATGCGCATCTAGTATAGGCATAAATTATAGTCATTATGGTAGATCAAGTTGTTTGGAAAACAATCAATATTTTGGTCAATGTTGTCATTTGCTTGGAATTGTTGTCTACAAAACTACATCAAAACTTCTATCAATAGCATGATAAAATATAAAATCAAAATATTTATTTATCATATTTAAGTATGTTTTGTTAATTCTTTTTATATTTTTGTAAATACTTTTCAAGATTTTAAGATAATTAAACTAAAAAAAAACTAAAAGTGTAATAAAATATGTAATAAATAACTTCCCATTAAGATCCTAACATGAGAATAAAAACTGCATATACACACTTTCTTTTAAGAAATATGAGATTTTTGAGAATCTAAATTTCTTATAGCAAACATGAGAATAAATGTTTCAACATCTATATTTCTAAAAATATTTCAATAAACAAACCCTCTAAATAATGGGAAATTAATTAATTAATTATAGTAACGGATAAAGGACCATCATTTGCTACTCCATATACATCAAACAAAGACTCACATGAATAAGTAGCTGCAATGTTAATTACACACAAAAGCCATGATCTATCTCTTTAAGAAGAAGAAGATATTATACCATGTATGCATTTGAGTTTGTAAATTAAAATATTACTATATTATAGTAACATAGCTATGACCATATAATTAAAACTTGATTGATATTATAAAATGGTATTAACACAAAAAAAGAAAAATTAAGTGGGTAACATTAAATCAACCTTAAAGCACAAATATATTTGTCAGTTTATTTTGGTAAAAAGTAATATCAAATATTAAAATAAATTCTTGGTATAAAACACTAAAATAAATTTAAGTTTAATAATAATAATAATTATATTTAAAAATATTGTTAATTTTTATAAATATAGAAATCTTTCTTGTCCTTAAAAAAAAAACATTTATCACTTAGACCTAATAATATTTATTTTTTAGTAAAAGATTATCTATTTTTTATTTACCTGTAAAAATAAAATTAAGATATGATAACTCTTACAGATAAAAAGTAAAAAAGAATATCAATTCATTCAATCAAAAATTAATCTAGTTGATGAATAATAATTTTATAATTTTCTTTAGTGAGTTCTTATTATTTACTAATAATCATAGTGAATTATGTTAGAAAACGGAAAAAGAAGTAAAAGGTTGGAAGGGCCAGTAAGATAGACGCAGAAGACACGTGTGTCCGTAACGGAAGCAGCGAACTGTGTCGTTTAGTGTATATATACGTCGTCGTTTTTGCTGGGATTGTAGACATCAATCAATAGAAATATATATAATTTCTTTTTTCTTATTATTGTTATTATTTTTTATTTTTCTAGCTTTCTGCTATTCTCTTCTTCTTTTCTCTCTCTAAAAATTTTGTCCCAAATTTTGCTTCAACAAAATCTCACCGTTTCGCGTGAGTGAAGCGCGACAGCCTCTTCACCCAACCCTTTCTCTCTCTTCTCTTCTGGCGATTTCTCTCTCATCTCGCTATTCCTTCGCACAAAATCTCTGGATTTCCGTAGTTTCCAGAGCGATCGCTCGATCTGTAACGAGAAGAAGAACCCTTTCTCTTTCCCTAGCCGATCATTGGGAAGGCGCGTAACCGAGCCGTAAAATCCCCTTTTACTTCCTCTCCCAAGCCGGATTGGAGGAGGAGATCTGCGATGCCGCGCTTGATCTAGGGTTTCCCCCTTCCGCGGTGCTTCCAAATCTAGGGTTTCCAGGACCAGGCGTGCGAATTCGCTTTCGAATTGATGTTTCTTTTCAGGGACGCAGCTGGGATCGACACGGAAGATGGAGGATTATGCATGGGTGTGGTGGTGACCAGTGGAAACACAATCGGCACATGTGGCCTGTACCTGCTAACGCGACCACTGTAGCCATCGATTCTTCACCGTCTCAATTTATATGCAAAGTATATATAAATATATACATATATAAATCTAAACCGTTGCTAATCTTTCGTTGCCTTTTCTCGCTCAATTTTCTCTACACATCCTGTTTGGTTGTTTTCGACTGTCTCGAATATGTCAAATTTTTTTAATTAAAAAGTGTATTTTTGATCTTAATTGAAGAAGCTCGGTAATATTGATGGGTTCTAATGTTTGTGTTCGTGTTTTTTTCGTTTTGACCTAATTTTTCGATTTTGTTTACTGTGATGATAAAGGCTCTTATCGGTCGTGGGTCGTCGTTTTCCTCGATCTTAATCTGGACCTGTTGTGGGTTTTTATTTATTTGTTTTATTTTTTGGATATTGGAGATTTCTTGTCTGTGAATGATGAAAATTTCCCCTTGGTTTGAACGGAAGCTGATGTTGGGGTCTTGGGATGGAATTCGTCTTTGTTGATTTGGGGGAAATGTTATATTTTTCTTTCTGATTTCTTTTAAGCCTGCGTTTTACCTGTATTTTGATGGTTTTACCTGTATTTTGATGGTTTGTATTTATTGTTTGCTACATTATTTTTTACTAGGCTTTATTTTCCAACTGGTATTTTTGGGCTAAATCTAGTGGATGGTTCCGCCTTTATGACATTCACTGGTGTACTATGTTATTTAATGTATTAACATTTGAGTGGCAAACGTTGTATAAAGAGTTCCTCGTTCACACGATTGTAAATCCAGTGTGTAAATTGTATGCTGTCGCGAATTCCTATGTTCGACTTTTGTGGTTTGTAATGGTTGCTGTCTGCATTTGATAACTAAATACTTGTTGTGTTATCTGATATTGTTTCTGCAGTAGGATTCTTTCTTCTTCTCTTAATTTTATTGGCTTCAACTACGTTCATAATAGATTTCTATAAACACCCATTGCCTTTTGCTTGATTATTTGTAGATTTATTTTATTTAATCACTGTTCACGATCATTGTAGGATGGACGCAAGATTCGCGCTGGTGATTGTGCACTCTTCAAGCCACCTAGGGACTCCCCTCCTTTTATCGGAATAATTCGCAAGCTATCGTACGATAAACAAGAAAGTCCTAGTTTAGAAGTGCATTGGCTTTACCGACCTGCTGATTTGAAACTTGCTAAAGGAATTGTGCTGGAAGCTGCACCGAACGAAGTTTTTTACTCCTTTCACAAGGATGAAACACCTGCTGCATCATTACTCCATCCGTGTAAAGTCGCATTTCTTCGTAAAGGTGTTGAACTTCCTTCAGGGATATCCGCATTTGTCTGTCGACGAGTTTATGACATTGAGAACAACTGTTTATGGTGGCTAACTGATAAGGACTACCTTAATGTTAGTTTTCTTGTAAATCTCTTTTTGTCCTATAATTTTGTATGTGATGATTTTATTTATACATTTTTGGTCTGTTGATGAATTCAGGAACAACAGGAAGAGGTTAACCAGCTATTAGACAAGACAAAACTAGAAATGCATGGGGCTGTGCAGTCAGGAGGCCGTTCTCCAAAACCCTTGAATGGTCCAGCGTCAACACAGTCATTGAAATCTGGTTCTGACAACATACAAAATAGTTCTTCCTTTGGTGCACAGGGTAAGGGTAAAAAGAGAGAGCGGGGTGATCAGGGTTCTGATTCATCTAAAAAGGAGCGGTTATTTAAGATAGAAGATGGAGATTCTGGTCAGTTTAGACCGGAGAGCATGTTAAAGTCTGAGATTGCTAAAATAACTGATAAAGGTGGGCTTGTGGACTTTGAAGGAGTTGAAAAACTGGTACAGCTTATGCAGCCTGACAGTGCTGATAAAAAGATAGATTTACCTGGGCGGATAATGCTTGTTGATGTAATTGCACTTACGGACCGGTATGACTGTCTGGGTCGGTTTGTACATCTCAGGGGTTTATCTGTGTTGGATGAATGGCTGCAGGAGGTCCATAAGGGCAAAATTGGTGATGGAAATGTGCCCAAAGAAAGTGATAAGTCTGTTGATGAATTTTTGTTAGCTTTACTGCGTGCATTGGATAAGCTTCCTGTGGACCTTCATGCACTGCAGACCTGTAATGTTGGAAAGTCTGTCAATCATTTACGCACCCACAAAAATGCTGAAATTCAGAGGAAAGCTAGGAGTTTAGTAGACACATGGAAGAGGCGTGTGGAAGCCGAAATGAACATGAATGATTCAAAGTCTGGTTCAAACCGTGCTGTTTCTTGGCCAGCAAAGCCAGCAAACTCCGACTCTCCTCATGTTGGAAATAGGAAAACAGGGGGATCCTCTGATAACGCTGTGAAGAGCTCTGCTGTTCAACCCTCATTATCTAAAAGTTCCCAATCTAAGTTAAGTTCTGGAGATGCTTTGTCGAAGTCTTCATCTCCTGGCTCTACTAAATCATCGACTGCCTCAGTGGGCATGAACTCAAAAGATCAAAACAGTAAAGTCTTTGTTGGAGCTGCAACGGCAGATCTGCCTCTGACACCAATCAAAGAGGAGAGGAGCAGCAGTTCTAGTCAATCTCAAAATAACAGTATAACTTGTTCTAGTGAACATGCTAAAACTATTGGTTCTTGCAGGGAAGATGCGAAGAGCTCCACTGCAGTGTCAATGAGTGCGGGTAAAATTCATGGTTGTGCATCTCGAACTCGCAAGTCAAGCAATGGTGTACACGGACCTGGTGCTGTAGTAGGTCAGAAGGAGCACAACTCTGCAAAAAATTCAACCAGAAATTCACCGTCTGAGAAAGTATCACCAACCCGAGCATCCCATGAAAAATCAGTTGACCAGCCCATTGCCGATCAAGGGAATAACCAGCGATTGATTCTCAGGTTGCCAAACACTGGTCGCAGTCCTTCCAGGGGAGCTAGCGGGGGCTCTTTTGAAGAACCAGCTACAACAAGCAGCAAAGCTTCATCTCCTGCTGACCGGAATGATAATCAGGACAGAAGAGTGAAAACTAAGACCGAGTGTTTGCTGACCCATGTGTCAAATATGATGAATGAGGCTTGTGATGCTAATGAAGCTTTGATTGGTGATGAAAATAAGGGCACTCCAATAGTTGATGAGCGATGCAGGGCAAATGAAGATAGTGATAAGGCATTAGAAACATCAAAACCAACCAGTTTGCCATCTGGGTTTGTTTCCAGATCAGGGCAGACTTATGATGCTTCTTTAAGCCCCATGAATGCATTAGTTGAAAGCTGTGTAAAGTTTTCTGAAGCAAGTTCATCAGTTTCCCATGGAGATGATGGGATGAACCTACTAGCTACTGTGGCTGCGGGGGAAATATCCAGATCGGAAAATGCATCACCTGTGGCATCCCCCGATAGAAAGTCTCCTGCACCAGATGAACTATGCTCAGGCAATGATTTAAAGTTAAAGCATTCTGGTGAAGCAGCTGTTCGCACTCTTTCAGAGTTGAATGGTAGGGCTACAGGAGAGCATCCTTTGAATACAGTTGATTCATTGCCGATAAAAAGTGAATCGAGGCATCCTGCCATGACACTGTCACGTGATTTTCCAGGGGATGGTGAAACCATTTCATCCTCCCACGACACTAATATCAATGTCTCCCCTACAGATTTGTTACAAAATGTTGAAGGTCCATTACGGCCTGAAACCAAAGAAGATGCTTCTGTAACTATGCTGACTCCTAAAAAGGAGTGTAATGCAGACGCTGGAGTTTCAGACTCTAAATTAAAGCCAAGGGCCTCCACTTTTGATGATGATCAGAAGGTTGATCAAATGAATGAGGGGATCATTGAGAATGAGAAAATGTTGGTTTCAAAACCTGTTACAAATGTTGAGTCGGGAAATGAATCAGGTGAAAAGCAGCCCGAGTTAAGTTCTGGCGTGGATAATGTGAAGCAGATTAGTGTGGAGAAAGCAACAGGTACAGGAATACTGGTGCAAAAGGCCTCTCCGATTGCTGAAAACTGTGAGTCTATATATTTGAAAAAGGAGTTACCTGCTTCTGGTAATGCTTTAATGGTGCCCAGGGATGAAAATGCTGATGACATGAAATCAGTTGTGATTGAGCCTGACGAAAGACGAATGGAGCAGGATTCTTCTCCAGATGATTCTAATGATTGTGCTGAGGATAATATGGGCAGAAAGGCCGTTGGTCAGTGTTCTGGTTCATCGGTTCAGCCAGATTTACAAACAATTTCTAGGAAAGAGAATGAAGTGTCCCAGTCATGTGAGCAAAAGCTTGATGCAAATCAGTCTGAAGTTTCAGGGGAGAGGCATGCATGCTCTGCAACTGGTGCTGATGCAGCTGTAAAACTTGACTTTGATTTAAATGAAGGCTTTCCTGTTGATGATGTAAGTCAAGGGGATATTGCCAGACAGGATGATCCTATCACATCATCTGCAGTTCATGTTCCTTGCCCGTTGCCTTTTCCTATTTCGTCCATCTCTGGTGGCTTCCACGCTTCAATTACAGTGGCATCTGCTGCTAAAGGGCCGGTGGTTCCACCAGAAAACCCATTGAGGGTCAAAGGGGAGCTTGGATGGAAAGGATCTGCTGCTACCAGTGCATTTCGACCAGCTGAACCTAGGAAAAATGCTGAGATGCAGTCCTCTACTAATGACATTACTTCCATTGATGTCTCTTCTATCAAACAAAGTCGTGCTCCCTTAGATTTTGACTTAAATGTGGCAGATGAAAGATGTTTTGAGGATGTTGGTTCACATGGTTCTTTAGAGTCTGGACCACATGACCGTAGTGTGGGACTCGATCTTGATTTAAACAGAGTTGATGATACTCCTGAAATTGGTACTTTCTCTATAAGCAAACTGGATATTCCTTCTTTACCAAGCAAGCCGTCATTGTCTAGTGGGTTGTCTAACGGTGGAAGTGTCTCAAGAGACTTTGACTTAAATAATGGGCTTGGCCTTGAAGAAGTTGGTAGTGAAGTTCCAGCACGTAGTCAGCAAATGAATAACACTGTACCGTTTCCGAGTGCTGTTCATAGCGCGAGAACAAACAATGCTGAATATGGGAATTATTCTGCATGGTTTCCTCCAGGAAATTCCTATCCTGCAATTACTGTCCCGCCACTTCTGCCTGGTAGAGGGGAGCAGAGTTATGTTACTGGTGCCGGGGCACAACGAATAATGGGTCCTACAGGTAGCAGTCCTTTTGGTCCTGAAATCTACAGGGGATCAGTGCTTTCATCCTCTCCGGCTGTTGCTTATCCATCCACTACAGCTTTTCCATATCCTGGATTTCCATTTGAAACCAATTTTCCATTATCCTCAAACTCCTTTTCTGGTTCAACTGCATTTATGGATTCTTCGAATGTGGGCGGGATATGTTTTCCTACCATGACTTCACAGCCAGTTGGGCCTGGTGGTGTTGTTTCATCCACGTATCCTCGTCCATATGTTATGGGTCTTCCAGGTGGTACTAGTAATGTGATACCTGACAGCAGAAAATGGGGAAGTCAAAGTCTGGATCTTAATTCAGGCCCTGTTGTGGCAGATACAGAACGGAGGGATGATAGATTGCCTTCAGGATTGAGGCAAATGTCTGTCCCGAACACACAAGCCTCGATTGAGGACCACTTGAAGATGTTTCAGATGGCAGGTGCTGCATTGAAAAGAAAAGAGCCTGATGGTGGTTGGGATCCTGAGAGATTCGGTTATAAGCAACACTCACGGCAATAGTGTCATGGTTCTTCAACACAGAGGTTAGCAACTTTTATACTCTCTGGCCCTCCTAATCCTTTTGCTGTAATTTGTTGGCTGAAATTTGATGTTATTTCATGCTTCGGGCGAGCCCTATTAGTTCCCTTCTCCATGAGTGCCTTGTATTTGGTGTTTTAAAATGGGTTATAATCGTTCGTTTTGTATGTTTGGAATCCTAACATATTTTGTTAAAAGGGTAGTTCTCTATAAATGCGCCAATTATCTGGCTGTATTTGTTCGTTATACTGATGTAGTTTTTCTATGCAATTTCCTTATTTTGTAATGTATTGAATTTGTATCTGCTCTGGTGCAGCTATTAAGGAAAATGTCTGATAAATTGGAGATACTTGAGTGTTGAGCCATGGACAATGAGCAGAGCTGGTACCCTTGCTGCTGATGTGCCGCTTCATTTCTGACTTGATAAAGCGATCCAGATCCTCTGATGCAGTTGTTTTGTATGAATCTGCTCCCAGATTGTCGCTTGCAGATAAGTTTTTCCTGTGTAGATATCTAACTGAAACAGCAGGTGTGATAATGCCGCCGCCTAGAATCAGAGAAATTGGCATCAAGTGTTTGACTGTGACTGTTCTGCAACAGCACCGACCCCAATCCATTCTCGAGCATTTGGAAGGAGAGGATTGGATGTATGAACTGGCTAAGGCTTGAGGCCAGTTTGTCTTCTTTAAATCATTTTTTTTTTCAACTTTTGTTACATATATAGTTATTGCTGTAGTCTTGACTTTCGAATTTTGTCACTTGTCACATTCTGGTTATTGATATATGCACAGGTTAGCCACCATGGCCTATGTGTCACTTCCCTCTAATTGTTATCGCCCTGCACCTTGCGTCGTTTTCTTTTGGTATCATAACTAGAATTTGTTTATAGAGTTTCTTTGAATTCTTCCTTTATTGTATGGGCAATGCCTTGATGTTTTTAGCTGCAACATAAATTCGTGATTCGTTAACTCTTGTTAAATAGTTATCCTTGAAAAAATGAATTGTACTACCAAGTCAGTAGCACACCCAGGCATCATATGCCTACAAAAGACATGATGCACCCTCCTTCCAAGCAAGAATTAATCATTTGCCAAGTGTAAAATTCTTTTATCTTGGTCGCCAAGTTATTTAAAGTAAATCTGTAGTTTAAGACTGTATTTTACATGATGTTTCGATTACAAGTGCTATCTGGACTGTAGAAAATACGAATAGTATTACCTCTCAGTGATGCGCTTAAAAGCCAGAATTGTATTAATGGTTCGTGGTGATTTTGTATGTTGTTCATACTACTCGAGGTTTCAGTGCATTAGGCCAACAATTTGGTTGAGAAATTTGACATAAAATCAGTTTCAGTAGGCTTGATATGAGCACTTGGTTGTCAGAATTTGGAAATAGAGATATTCAGTAGCATACGCCTGAGTAATCAATCTGGAGTAAGAATTTCTTTGTTTTGAATTAGCTACAAGTTGGTGAGCTTTGGTTCCCTGCCTAATAATATAACAAACCATAAACTGGTAGGCAAAGAAGACTCAGACTACATATAATGTGAATGACCATTTGTTGCTAAACTCATTTTACGTGTCTGCTTCTTTTTCATCAATTCCTCCTTTCTTTTTCAGTGTTACAATTTAAATTTACATTTATATATTTTGATAGAAAATTGTAAAAACTATTGTATTTTTTAATTTTTATAAAAATATTATTTCATTTTTTCATTAAGTTCACAAATAAAAATATTCTCATCAATTGTTTGCCACTGGGAAGTAGCAGTGTACGATTGAACCGGTCCACATTAAATGCTGCCTCGTACCATACTCACTGCAAGGAGTCTTTTTACTTCTGACTATTTCTGCGAAGTCAACATCCACTATGTGGGAAAGAAGAATGTTTGCTCAAAACTAAAGCTCTCTGCAGATCTTAAAATCATTTCAATTTCCTACCACACGTGTTTCTTTCATTTCTAATTTAAGTATATTTTGTTGAAACTAATTTTACACTATCGTATAGGATCTACATGTTCATGTAAATAATTTAAATTACATATTCCCTGTAAATAATTTAAATTACGTATTTCCTATGAAGGGTATGAGAATTGATTTTTTAATTATAAAACAAATCAAAACCTTATTATCACTTTTTTTTTTCTTTTATACTTCTAAAAGAAGTTATCGTTATCTTGAACGCTGACATGTATTCCGTAAATATTGTCAAATTTTCATTTCTAATGAGAAATTGATAAAAGAAAATATTTAAAAAATTTACATGTAAAAAGCCAGATACATTTAAAAAATTTACATGTAAAAAGCCAGGTCTTTATACATAATATGTTTTAGTGAAGAAAATATGTTCGTTGATGTAAATAAATGGACCAATAATAACTCTTACCTACAACTTTTACCTACAACTTCAATTCAACGAGTTCTATTATACATTTAATAATTTTTTTTACAATACGAATGCATTCAATAATTTGTATTTGTTGTATAGTAATTTTGTAACACCTCACAAAAAAATAAAGCTTTTACTAAGGCGACTAAAGTATTAACATAATGCATATTTTACAGTATTCCATAGTTAACATGCATCAAAATTACATAATAAAACTAAATTGAAATTTCAAAACATATTTACAATATCATATAAAGTTTTTCAAAATAATGTACTATTCCTAATAGCATCCTTCAACCTAGATGATCTCCCAAAGATCTATCTGCAGCACTATCTGCTCCCGTGTCAAGACACGATCATCACAGATAGAAAATCAAACACAATACAATCAACAAAAAGGGATAAACTAACCAAATTCAACAAATTAAAAACATTCAATTTCATGTATTATCACAATATATGAATCTAATACACTACAACATGACTCTACTTCCGGAAGACTCGTGCATTGAATAGACCCCGAGATATACACTTGTCATACATCTCCAAACTGTGAATCCACACAGTCCCCACACAAATGAATCATCAATCATGTATGACAGGGTTAGTCCCCCTGAGACTTTTCTGGCCAGCTATATTTCAAGCTGCAGTCACCCAGTTCAGACCTCCTTCAACTCTCACCACCTAGTAATGATCATCTATTTGATTCCTATTACTAGTAGAGTCAGGATATCGATCCTTATTGATCAGATCCTTAGACAATGCACTTCCTAATTGACCAAGACACAAATTTCCTGAAAACACTATGCCTAGGCTTTGACAAACTTTATCAACACTCTTAACAATATCACATTACAATACAGATCTCTACTCATGCATTCGTTCACTTTTAAATCTCAATCTCCACTTCAATCTCAACATTTAAAGAAGTCACTAAACTATCAATATAATTAAACTTAAATTATCAATTAATTGGTTTTACTAAATACATACATTGCATTCCAAAAGAGCTAAACATTCAGACACAAAAAGCCAAAAAAAAAATTTTTTTTTAAGCTTGGGTGAGACCAATTTCGCCCGGGCGAAAATACCCTTTGCCTTTGCCTGAGCGAAAAATTTATCGCTTGGGCGAAAGTAGTCCAGAGAGCAAGGTCTATTTTCGCCTTAGCGAAAATACTCTCGCCTGGGCGAGAATACCTCCTTGCTTGGGCGAAAGATTTCTCGCCTAGGCGAAAGCACTCCAGAGAGCACACATGCTCCAGGGGCTTCCTCGCCTGGGCGACTGTACCCTCGCTTGAGCGAACTACTTCTCGCCTGGGCGAAAACAGTCCAGAGAACATACTTGCTACTCGAAACCATTCTCGCTTGGGCGAGATGATGTCGCCTGGGCGAATTATGCAGAAAATCAACAGAATTCACTATATCAGAGTTACCATGCATACCTTAGATGACTAAATTGGGTGAAAATCAAGCCACATACACTATGAATTATCTACCCTAGCACAAATTATTTATTCAACAGAAACATATCATCAATTTTCACACAACTATCTCATACTCATACATGCAACATTTAATTCAACATTTCAGACCTGCAGGAAACTTTACCAGATACAAATTGTACAATTACTACAATCATTAACTTCTCTATTCAAGACTTAAATTTGTAAATCAAATAAGCACTAAGGTTAGCTTCCCTTACCTGAATTGCACTAGAAGTTCTCTATAACAGCCCCCAAAGCCTAAGATCTTTAAGAACTCAAATCTGTACCAAAGAACCTCTGATCAACGATCAGATTAAAACACTAAGGAAATGAGCTCACAAAGGCACTATCTGATAATTTAGAGGCCACCTGCAAGCTCATAAGGTGGAGGAAAACGAAAATCTAAAAATGGCTCTAAGGGAAGAGGGCAGAAAATGAACTTAATCTAACGGAGATTCTGATCAGGTAGACTTGCTCTATTCTCCGTCACGAGTCCAACAGTGGGCTCCGCTTGAGAAATTGATGAGGTATGGAAGCAGAGACTTAGAGAGAAGTCAGAGGAAAAATATGGTTAGGAGTTTTAGAGAGATGATGACTTGAGTTGAAATGAGACTTGACTACTTACTTTTTCTATAAATACGCATTTTTAATTTAATAATATAATAATCAAGT
>Ga0123340_1005206_pt1 | contig 12360 bp, 7 predicted proteins | sample SirMexnodulemix_FD_89961 | JGI IMG/M metagenome (GOLD analysis project Ga0123340, IMG submission 89961) | Root nodule microbial communities of legume samples collected from Mexico - Siratro Mexico nodule mix | ecosystem: Host-associated > Plants > Roots > Nodule | place: Mexico: Nepantla... | reverse complement strand
TAATATAATAAATAAACACTATATATAAAAATTTGTATATATATATATATATATATATATATATATATTCCATTAATAAATCTAGATATATTTCAAAGATAAAATCGTTATAAAAACTATAAAATAACTAATGAATTATTAGTTTGGGTACATTTTTTTTTATATTTTCTATCTTATTTTATCTTTTGATATAAGTTTTGTTAGACACATTTATAATCTTACTTTAGAAAATTGTCTCATGCAATGTTATCAATCATAAGATTAAACAAGCTTCGGGTATATTGTTCATATTATATTATATAGTATTTAAAGAAGATAAGTGAAAGTTTTCTGATAAAAAGAAAAGAAAAAAAAATGATTATTTTTTAACAGAATTTACAAATGTGCTATAAATTGTGTACATGCTCAAGTCTAATTATATTCCACACTCTAAAAATCTTAATTTTTTTGAAGTATTGAACCAAAAACTTTATCTAAATCAATCTCAATTGAGCATCTTACAAGTAGTTTTTATTGTGAGTGCTTTATACATTGCCAAAGCTGCATTATGCAGTCACATAAGTTGGCCAATGATAGAAAACCTATAACAAAGAAGATGCCAACACAAAGAAAGGCTTGAAGAAGAAGAAGTTAATGGGAATGAGAGAAAACAAAGAAGAGAATCACACATGGCCATGAAAATATATATAAGAATTCTTCCTCTTTTCCACATAAAGAGACAAATTTACTTGCATGTCAAGCATATGATTTGCTTTATTTCATTCACATACACCATCTCTTTAAAGTGTTAGAGCATCTATACAGGTAACTGGAATCTCTCTTTTCCTTTATTTTCAACAAGAATTTGGTGGTTGAACACATAACTTCAACATCAAAAATTTGCAATTTTTAACTGCTACATTGATGTGTGCTGAAAACCCACAAAAGCACTTCTTTAAGTGAATGCTGCAAAATTTCCAATTTGGTTTTTTCTCTATGTAAGGAAAGATATTGTTGTAATATGTTCAAGTGGGTGTGTTGGGATTTCAATTTGATCTCTTTTTTCAACACTTACGTTACTTATTTGCATTGGAAAGTACAATTCTTCACACTGAGTATTTAGATTAACCATGTTACAAAAACTGTTGAAATTGGCTAAAATAAAAATGTTCTTACTTTTTGGTATTTGTTTTTTTGTTGAAATAGGTTATTTAAGGGACAAATTTTTGCACCATAGTCAGTTACATTTACACTGGTGTGGTCATAATTGGCAAACTCTGCTGATCAATTATCCTTCAGTCACACTGAATCACCTAATTTTAGCACACTCATTAAACAACAGTGCATAGCAATAGAAAAACAAAAATAGAAGAGACAATTAGATGAGTTTCCTGAAGTTTTTGTCTTGGACAAGCAACAATATAAGTAAACTTATCCTGTTAGAAGAAGTGGTTAAAAGCAGAGAGAATGAAGAAAGTATATTATAGTAATAATATTATACACTAGCTGTTCATATAAGTGGAGCAAAAGAATTAACAAAGATTCTCTCACATGCTCCTTGCTTGAAGCTTCCTTTAATCAAGCAAATTCATCACACCTACCCTATAAATGGATGATTGCATGAACAACTCTCCTCATTAACACCAATTCATCTCATTCTCTTCAATGGAGTGGCTTCAGCAATTCCTCAATTTCCTCTTTTTAGCCTCTCTTCTCATCAGCACCACAGCAATTTCAGATCAAACTCCAAAGGTTTATTATATACTATACATATACACACATTTCCCCTCTAACTTGTTCTGTTCAATTTTTGTATGCCAGATTCACCAAAGCTTCTCTTGTTCTTCTCTGCAGCCTTATGTTGTTTATATGGGAAATTCATCACCAAACAACAAAAGGGTACAAGGCCAAATACCAGAATCAGATCATCTGCAGCTGCTTTCATCAATTATTCCAAGGTTCATTATCTGGTTTATCTTACACTTCATAACCATAATCACAAAAGAAATCAAAATCAGTTGAACTATGGACATAGTTTTTATTTTCTTTTCCATTTTCTCAGTGAAGAAAGTGAGAGGGTAGCTCTAATCCACCATTTCAGTCATGCCTTCAGTGGATTCTCTGCCATGCTTACAGAGAGTGAAGCTTCTGCACTGTCTGGTATTTTTCTGATCTTGTTTTCTAGCTCCTTTTCCCTTTGTGTGCAGCAAATTCTTAACTTGCATGATTCTTTGACTTTTCTACTGTTTTGCTGTCAATTTAACTCTTTTTTATGGTAATTATTATTAAGGGTTAATCACTAGAAAAAAGAACATTAATTTTACAATATGATCTTCTTGCTTAAGGCTAAATCAATATAGCACTTATTGTGTGGTTGGAAGTGAATTTTTGTGTCCTTTGTGTCTATGATTGTTACTGTGCACTAATAATTTTGTTCACCAACCTTAACTACACTCACAATGATGTAAAAGAAATTTCTATAATAATAATAATAAATAAATAAAAAAACAGATGGATAATAGCTATAGAGGGGAAATGAATTATTTAAAAAAAAATGTATATCTGTGACTAAAATTAATCAAAAAAATAATGTAAAAGTGAAACAACATTATATTAATGGTTCCAAGATAGAGATCTGAACATAAGTGAGTTTGCCTTGTGGGACAGGGTGGCACTGCTTCCAATACTTTTGTCAACATTTTATAATTTTTTTTTGTTGAATTTAAATATTTTATGTACATAAACAAATGTGATTGTCTGCTGAATCTTTGGTTTTGTACTTTCAATTTCCACGTAGTCACAGAATTTTGTTCCTCTTTGTCACTAAATATCATATTGGGGTTATATTTGAAAGTTTTTCAAATATTCCTTTGTTTTCATTTTATTTAATTACAATGCAGTCTAATACTTTTATATTATGTTACCTAATTGCATATAAATTTCTTAATTTTTATAATAATTATTTCAAAAACCATATCTAAGATGATTCATAATTAAAATTGATATTGTGAAATTCTACATTGACTTAATTTTGATATAATTAATGCCTTTTAGTTAACTTTTATCATATAATGCAGCCACTGCTTAAATATATTTTTCGTTTTAATAATTAATTATTTGTAGATATAAAATTTAGTTTATTTATCACTAGCTATTTAAATTAAAATGAGAAGTTAAAATGTGTATTATTTTGCCACCAATAAATTTACCCTAAGATTGGTGATTGAATCTGAATTAGAGAGAATTGGGAGTGATTTTGTTATGGAGATGAAACAGGTGACGATGGTGTGGTGTCGGTGTTTCCCGATCCAATGCTTGAGTTGCACACAACACGATCGTGGGATTTCTTGGAATCGGATTTGGGATTGAAGGTTCCTCATCATGCAATTTCCAAAACCCTAATTCAACACTCTTCTTCATCTGACACCATTATTGGTGTCATAGACACAGGTAAACACCACTTCATGCCTCTTCAATTACCTTTTGTCTTAACCTAATAATTCTGCTTTGTCATTCTCAAATGTCAACATCCTAATTCAAATTTTATTTTATTTTTGTCAAAATTATTTGTAAGTTTTTAATTTATTTAAAAAATTTATTAAAGATTTTATGTCCAGTAGAGATAACATCAATTCATATAAAATCATATCATATACAAATAAGAACAATCTTCATTTTATAAATTAGTTTTATAAAATTAAATTAAATTTAAATTGACTTTCTAATAAAATTAAAATCACAAAATAAGTAACAACAATGTGATAAAAAATATATTATTACTATGTAATTATAAACATTAAATATAGATTTAGTCCAATTGAATTAATCTATTTGAAATATGATCAATATGACATTTCATTCATTATAATTGGATTAGTCAAAACTAATTCAAACTCAATTGAAAATTAAATTCACAAAGTTAAATTGTCGATGAATCATGTAAGTTTGTATGCATTCATATCCAAATGCATTTCTAATGATTAAAATTGTAATTATAAAATTTTAAAATCAAGGAGCTTATTTAATTTTGTTCAAAATATTTTTTATTAAATTAATTTAAATTTTATTACCAATATTAATTACTGTTTCTCTTTGTTAAAGAAAGAACAAAATTTAGGATGAGAATGGCCTACAGTATTGAAGAGAATTTACTGTTCTTTGAATGTAGGTTAATTTGAGAATTACTTTTAGACCAACAAATCTGCAAAACTTGTTTTCATATTAAATGTTTTTGCCTACCATTAATAAAATATTAACTACACATTGTCTTACTTGAAAGAAAAACAAAAATAAATGGAACTTTTGTAGTAAAAGGATTTTTAGTATAGATAAGGTTATAACAAAGGCAAAACTATTACTTTCTCTATCCACAAAGGTTAATTTAAGTGCATTCCAACTAGATTTGGCTTATTATGTGGCATTACTTGACAAGACTCCTTTTCTTGCACCACTTTATTGTACTTAGTCAAATAAATAAATGAATTTAGAAGAAAACCCACCTAAACTTCACATGCATTTATGAAAATCTAAAGAAGGTATAGTGACATAATTGTTTCCTTGTTTTATTATAAATTGATGCATAATATTGCTTTTGAAAGTAAACCATGTCTAATAGTGTTATTATCAATTTATAGTCTCTAATAGAGAAAAAAAAAGACAAAATGTGAGAAAAATTATTTTAAAAATATATTTAAAGACTAAAAATATATTTTAAAAAATAAAATTTCAACAAATCTTTATTGATCTTCTGAAAACACAGAAAAGATTATAATCTTAGGTTATTAATCATTAGAAAGAAAACCTTAAGAACTTGTTTGGTAGAGTTAAAGTCAATGATTCTAAAGGCTTCATTAGTATCAATTTAAAGTTTTTTTTGGTGAATAAATTAATTTGAAGTTTAAAATTTGATATCACATTTACAAAGGACCACTAACTAACCAGAGTTTTCCCCAAACGTTTATAATGAAAGGGATTGGTCACAGTGAAGTGAAGTGTGCCTTCAGACAAACTTTACTTTCAGTGTTAATGCCTTGTTTTTCTCTAGATTTTTTTTTTATATGAAACTCACAAAATACTAACTTATGAAAAAAAAAGAGAAAAGAAGAAAAAAGGGATATTTCCTCATAAAACTGAACAGAAAACCTAAAATGTTAAAATATTGGATTATCTATTCTACATATTTAATTGTGCATTGTTTGTGAATATTTATTAGTATTTTTATTCAAATTAAGGAAGATATTTAATTTTTTAATTTTAATATAATTTTAAATAAGTTACTTGATATCTTTATTTTATTTTTTCCCTAAAAAATTTTCTATGAGTAATAAAAGTAAAAATAACAGTATATTAAAAAAAAATTACGTTATCTTAAAATTTAAAAAATGTAGATAAAACAATAAATTTTACTTCAAAAAACGACTATCATATAACAAAAGAAAGAATATTTATTAGTAAATAAATTATTAATATTATATTTTATTTATAATAATAACAATAATAAGATTAAAATAATAAATAAGATAAAATAATTATTAATAAATAAATATATTTTATTTTATATTTATTTTCACTTTCTTTTATCTAACTTAAATAATTTCACTTTCCACTCATTTTCATTTTTTTTCTCTTTTTTTCCTTTTCCACTTATCACTTTCTATTATCCAATACAAGTTTAAATCAAAATTTGTAAAAATAATTCACATTTTATTTCTACAAAATTAAACTTTTTAGGCAGAATTCAATTTTAAAAAAACATGTCACAAAATTAAATTTATTCTTTAAATTGAGTTTAGAAGAAGGAAACAAAAGCTTAATCTTACCCCAAGAGTTATTCTCTTAATTATGTTTGTGAAGAAGATCCTTTCCATATTTCATATATTTTGAGTTACCCCTCATTTATTTATTTATTTTAAAATGATGTCTTTTGAAATAACCTAGTGGTAATCAAGAAAATCATGAAATGCTGGAAGAAATAATTTTATGAAAAGTATCAAGGGAAAAACTCAAAGATGACATTGCAATGTTGAATACCATACCATAGTAGAAGCATGACATGGACCCAAAACAAAATTTGTGAAACTGATTTGTCACTAATCACTGCCACTTTTTAGGCCATTCACCACTCTGGCCTCTTGCTTTAGCCCTATTGACAGTTGCAGCATCAACATCTATTGTGTGGAAATGGCAACTCATTCTGCCCCACAACTAGCTGTTATGATATGATTGCTACCCCATATATATATATATATATATATATATATATATTGTTTGAGAGAGGAAACAAGCACAATAACTAGTCAGTTTCTACCTAGCTCAATTTATAACAACTGAAACCTTCAGTGGCTTTTCTTGGTATGAGGATCCTATAAGAACTGTGTTTCTGTATTTTAAGTATAGGATGTGAGATTGGTCCCTTTAATGCAAGCCATGCTCAAGGATGAGTTTGGCAAGTCAAAATTAGAGAAAGAAAATGGTAGCTAGAGATGTAATTAACTTTTTCTCTCATCACTCTTCCTTTACTTTTCAACCCTGAGAAAAGAACAATCTTTTTCTTGCAATATTTTGTTTTTTCTTTTTGTGTCATGGATTTTCTTAGTCTACTGTAAATTAATTTCGTTTTTGGTAGTCTAATTACTATTATTGTGATTATTATTAGTTAAAGGTTAAACTATAAATAAAATATTTAGGAACTATTTGAAAAAATGCTAAAGAGACTTACAAACATCATTAAACAGCACATAAAACTAACCTTTGTTTATTTAACACCATAGATTGCATTTTGCAAACTAGGTTCTAGAAGTTATGTGTAGAAAAAACCATAAGGTTTAGAAATTAAAAGTTAAATAATATACATTTTGAAAACTTTTCAAGATACTGCATTCAATTTCCTGCTGCATAACAACCAACAGAAATTGTCAAAAACAGAGTTACACAGAACTTTACATTAGTGGCACCACTCCCCAGAAACCATTTTCTTCCCCAATTGAATGATCAAGCTAATGTGTGAAGGGTGAAAGAAACCACTTTTTTTTTGGTTGCTTCATACCCTGGCTTTGGCATTGAAACCCTTTTAAAAAGAAGCCAAAGTGCCTTTATAAAAAAACAGACCAAATTCCCCACAATAGCATACATTAAGGGAAAATTCTCACACCTTTTTGGCTTTTGTCATAAAGATCCAGATACCCAGACACAAACTTTCTCTAGGGAACTTTTCTAGAAATTTGTCCAAGCTTCTATTGCTTAATTGTGGGACCCTTCTTGGTGTTTCTTTAAGTTCAGAGCCAGAGGCATGATAGTGTGAAGTTGAAACAGCACAGAGATGCAATAAGATAGCATTTTTTAGCATTCTCAACTTAATCTTCTGAGGGTTTACGGTCATTTGATTTAACAAAAGATTCTTGTTTAAATTTTAATTAAAAAAGTATTAAATGATTTTCTGTGAAAATAGTATACATCAATAATATAAAGAATTTTAACTTTTACTTGCATTGCGATTTTTAATTCATTGTCAATATAAAACTTTTATGTAAATAGTACATAAAAATCAATCTCTATTTCCATTTTGCTTTTTCATCTTGTAAACTATTACTAAGGAATTTAATTTAATTGATTGAAAAGTGTGTGATTAGTTATAAATTCTGATTTCTCATTGTTAGAATTGTAAACCGGGGGGTGTTGTAGCAAGTTATTGAAGGGAAGGAAGAGATAAAAATAAAAACAACAGTATTCTAAAATGGATAGAGCTTTTTCAATGTTCATACTGGGATATGTGAAAAAATTTTAGTGTAGTGTACAAAAGACAAGGTGGATCAACAGTAATTAGGTAATGAACAAGTGAAAATGCATGTATAATTATTCTTCTAAATTAGAGTATGATCATGTTGAACAATTCATATTATAAAAATTCTACATGAATTGCAAGGACCTTAGAGTAGAGTTTGCATGTTACATATTATGGACAATTATGCTTGATTATTATTCAATCATTTTATGCCTATGTCTGTTCTGCTTCAAGGGATATGGCCAGAGTCTCCAAGTTTCAGAGATGAGGGTATAGGGGAGATCCCTTCAAGATGGAAAGGAGTTTGCATGGAGGGTCATGATTTCAAGAAATCCAATTGCAATAGGTATCATTCATTCTCTTACAAAAGTTTTTAATAAAAAATGCTCATATCTATTTACAAGATCTTTCAGTAATCATAGTCTAGCACTGACAAAATTGCTAACTGATCATATGCTACACTTGATAAAACTGCAGAAAATTGATTGGTGCAAGATACTACAATATGCAAGCTACACCAGGTAGCAACCAGACTCATATAGAAGCAACCAAAGGTTCCCCAAGAGATTCTGTTGGACATGGGACTCACACTGCATCAATAGCAGCAGGTGTTTATGTCAACAATGCTAGTTATTATGGTTTAGCACTAGGCACAGCAAGAGGGGGTTCACCTTCTACTAGGATTGCTGCTTATAGAACATGCTCAGAAGAAGGATGCTCTGGTGCCACCATTCTAAAGGCTATTGATGATGCTGTAAATGATGGAGTAGATGTAATCTCAATCTCCATTGGACTCAGCTCACTATTTCAGTCAGACTTTTTGAGTGATCCTATAGCCATTGGAGCATTTCATGCAGAACAAATGGGGGTCATGGTGGTGTGCTCAGCTGGCAATGATGGCCCTGATCCTTTCACAGTTGTGAATTCTGCGCCTTGGATATTTACTATTGCAGCTTCTAATATTGACAGGAACTTCCAATCAACTATTGTCCTTGGCAATGGAAAACACTTCCAAGTAGGTTTCTTGATCTCTTCTTCCAAGCAAAACGAAGAAGAATTATGACCATGAATTATTTTTTAATGCCCCAAAACTCTCAATTTCTTCAGGGTTCAGGCATTAATTTCTCAAATCTTACTCACTCAAAGATGCATAACCTTGTCCATGGAGAGCAAGTAGCTGCCAAATTTGCCCCTGCATCGGAAGCTAGGTACCTAATTATGATTTATTTATGAAGTTATTTTTCATCCTTTTTTCAACCTAAAATAGCTGAGAGTTATCATTTCATATCTTCCAATTTCCATGCTCATTTTTAATCCTCAAGAGATTATAAAAAAATGCATTAGGAATACTCAAATGAGATGCATAGAAATTTAACATTGATGTTACTATTCATATACATTAGTAGTACATTATACCAGCAGGCAATGACCTTTATTAAATATATTATATAGTAGAATCAGTATCACTAATACTAGTTAAATTCAGATGTTCGGGTTTAAAGATCCCACCTTAGAAGTTATGTTAATTGTTCTCTGAAATGCAGGAACTGTTATCCTGGATCACTAGATTACAGCAAAATTGCTGGCAACATTGTTGTTTGTGCTAATGATGATCCAACTGTGGCAAGGCGAATCAAGAAGCTAGTTGTACAAGATGGAAAAGCCGCAGGGTTGATACTGATTGATGAGGACAACAAAGATGTTCCCTTTGATGCAGGTGTATTTCCCTTCACTGAGGTTGGCAATCTTGAAGGGCATCAGATCCTACAATACATAAACTCTACCAAGTAAGCATCATCAGCCTTAACATATAGTGATTAGTGATTTAAGGTAACTTTTCCCATGTTGTATGTGTTGGGAAGTCTCACATACCCTTATATATGTATTGGACCCTTTTATTTGATGCCAATTGGTTTAAGATGAAATCTGACACTATGTACAAACAAGAGGGAATTGAAGCAATATTAAGCATTTAGTAAAGTGATGAGAGAAAATGTATAATGCATGTAGTGAGGTGGTTTGACTAAACAACTTTCATTGAAGAACAAATAGTAATTTAACACACACATATTTATGTTCATGAATGTAAATGTTGAAAAATAATATGCTAGCTGTATGCTTAGTCCATCATGGCTCCATTACAGGAACCCAACTGCAACAATTCTTCCAACAGCAGAAGTTGTTAGATATAAGCCTTCACCAGTTGTTGCATCTTTCTCATCCAGAGGTCCTTCAAGCCTTACAGAAAACATTCTCAAGGTATTTTTCTTCCCTATGTTTTCTCATGCACTTTTCATTTTATCCTTGAAATTGAATCACATAAATAAGCATCTTGAGAAAAGTGCACTCACTGTTTCTTTCACATTATTGGCAAATTTTTTGTCCAGCCTGATGTCATGGCTCCAGGAATTGGCATTTTGGCTGCTATGATTCCTAAAAGTACTGAGCCGGGAAGTGTTCCAATTGGTAAAAAGCCATCCTTGTTTGGCATAAGATCTGGTACATCTATGGCTTGCCCACATGTGACAGGTGCAGCAGCATTCATTAAATCAGTTCACCGAAATTGGAGTCCTTCAATGATCAAATCAGCATTGATGACAACAGGTACTAGACCAAGCATCCTATTCTTGTCCTTTATAAGGATATGTGTGAGAGAAAGAGATACACTATATTACAATTTAATCATTTGCAGAGATATATCTGAAACGAGGGATAGATGTGAAAGATAGAAGTTATTTTCAGGAACATTTATCAGTTTATTAACATTCAGGAACTGACAAGAAATCAACAAACATGTTTAGGCTTAAACTGACCATTCCACCAGGAAAAAAGGGGAAAAATCTTCCAAATATTTCTGTTTTTTTTTCTTTCAAAATACTTGTTTTGAAACAACTTCCAACACTGTAGATTTTGGATGACAAATTGGTTGAGTAAAATAGAATTGTTTTAAGAAACAAATTTTATATCAAAAGGTGAGAAGAGAATCAAAACATGCTCTAATGCTGTTTGTTCCTATTCCATTCTTCAGCTACTAATTACAACAACTTGAGGAAGCCTCTTACAAACAGCTCAAACTACATTGCTGACCCACATGAAATTGGAGTTGGGGAAATCAATCCACTCAGAGCTCTCCACCCTGGCTTAGTTTTTGAAACAAAAATTGAAGACTATCTCAGATTCCTATGTTATTTTGGCTATTCACAGAAAAAGGTAAGGTCAATGTTTAAGACAAACTTTAATTGCCCCAAAAACTCCTCTGAAGACCTTGTCTCCAACATCAATTATCCATCAATATCTATAAGTACACTTAAAAGGAAACAAAAACCAAAAGTGATTACAAGAACAGTTACCAATGTGGGATCCCTTAATGCCACATACACAGCAAAAGTGATATCACCTGAGGGATTGGTGGTGAAGGTCACCCCCAATAAACTTGTGTTTTCTGAGGGTGTTCAAAGAATTTCCTACAAAGTCTCATTCTATGGCAAGGAGGCCAATGGTGGATACAATTTTGGGTCTCTAACATGGCTTGATGGTCACCATTATGTTCATACAGTGTTTGCAGTCAAAGTTGAATAATTTTTCACACACATACAGGATTTGAGCAGGTCACAGAAAATGTAACTACATGATTCTGGTATTCTTTTGCCTAACTTTATATTGTATACAGGAATGAGCTTCATATAAAAAGTATAAATTTCTGAGACATTAATGTTATTAACTTATGAATTTTTTTTTTTACCCTATTGTATTATAATGAGCCTACAGTAATGGAAACTTAATTATTTTGTCTTGCTGTTGCTTTAGTCAGAATAAACACTTGACAATTAAGAGTTCTTCCAATTTCTAAAGAATAAAAGCACCTCCCAAGTTGTATGTTAATAATTGTATAAAAGAAAATATGTATCACAAAAATGGGATTGGAGTAAAACCACTGCAATTGTATTTTATCGTTTTTAAATTTTAGGATTTTGCTAAAATACACTAATGTTTGTGTTTGTAGCGTGGATATTCTATTTATTGAGAGAGTAAAATTATTTTAATTAGTGACATAGGTATTATGATAGTTAATCTATGTGTGAAGAAGTATTTAAAAAGTAATTTCTAAAATAAGTTTTTAAAGGTAATTTGATATAAAAATAATTTTTAAAATATAAATTAAACTTAAAATAAATTTTAAATTAAAATAAAGAATTATTGTCATATCTTAACAAAAAAAGTTATATTTCAAAATAATAATATATTAAAATAAATCACTTCATTAAATATCAAAATTTAAAGTAATTAATATTATTTTATTTATTATTTTAATATTTTAATTTCAAATATTTATTTTATTATACTTTTATGTTAAAAGAGATTAATGTTTTTAAATTTAATATAAATTTTCGTATTTATTTTCAAGCACTTGATTATAAATTCTAATATAATTAATTATATCGTAAACATTTCATTATTATTTACGTATATAATATAATCAATTATATATAACTTTTTTCACAAATATAACGCAAAAAGTTTATTGTGTAATATCTTTTACTACTGTTTGAAATTATTCGTATTTTTCTTTCATTTATATTATTGGATGAGAACATATATAT
>Ga0123340_1005198_pt1 | contig 12368 bp, 4 predicted proteins | sample SirMexnodulemix_FD_89961 | JGI IMG/M metagenome (GOLD analysis project Ga0123340, IMG submission 89961) | Root nodule microbial communities of legume samples collected from Mexico - Siratro Mexico nodule mix | ecosystem: Host-associated > Plants > Roots > Nodule | place: Mexico: Nepantla... | reverse complement strand
ATATATATATATATATATATATAGAAAAGTCATAAATGCTTAATAATGTAAACAGAAAATATAAATGTTAATAATGTGAAGCTTACTTACACCTACTGTAATATTTAAATACAACACCTTCAACACACAAAAGAGATATACTCGGAAAGATGATTTACTTGACAAGAAGACTTTGCCATTCCTCAACATCTACATTAATGCATTATTCAACTGTTTAAGTTGATGTATTTGTTAAGTCACTTTTAGTGACATCTCTTAACGATGATTTACCCTTTTTTCCTATTTTTGCTTCACTCTATACACTTAACATTTTCCCACTTTGCTGAGATAGATCAAATTTAGATTAAAAGACTCAACTAATCTACCAAACAAAAACCAAATCCTGTGTGTTGCAGTTTTTGGTAATAACCTTGTAATATACATTGCAAAAACTAATAAATATTATATTCTTTAACGAAGATTATCCCTTCTTTGTAGGGGATCAAAGCAATAAAAATATCGTCGATCTCTAAATATTTCCACTTTGAATATACATAGGAAAAATATTAGAAATGGGAAGGGGATAATATCCACCTTCTTCCCTAAAATTTAGTAATAATTTATTCAAAAAACTTAATTTTCACTTTGAAATAAATCACTAATGTCATTTTTATCTTTGAGTGAAACTTATAATTACTCAAAATCAAACTTTCACTCTGACGTTCACAAGAAACTTATCTCAAATGATGTACATCATTACACTTGTTGATTGTAGTTTAAACTTTAATTCTCTCAATTAAAGTTAATCCGTGTAATACTAATAACAATAATATCTAAAAATGTTAAAAACACACTTTTTAACACTAGGAATATATTGTGTTGAATTATTAGAAATTTATTAAAAATTAGAAAAAATTGTGAGTCTTGTACATTATGGTATTCTCTAAATATACGCACGCAAATGAAATGAAAGGGTAGCCAAAAACTTGTGAACAATTCTTGATGTGCCACGTGTACGATTTACCTTCTTCGTAAGATCATAAACGAGGAATAGCCCAACCCAAAACGACGTTATCTACAAAAACAATCAACCCTTCTTTCTATCTTCTCCTCTTTTCGTTAAACCCTATAATCACCACTGCACTCCACTCTCCCCTCTTCCCCTTACGACGTCGTTTAAGAGGGAAAAACCATGAACCCATCCACTCTAACCTCTTCCCATACCCAACGCCCTCTCCTCTTACCATCTCCCTTCCACTCCAGACGACGTCGTTTCAGAGTCTCCCTTCCTCGCTGTTCCTCCGACACTGCCTCCGCTCCTCCTACTTCCGCGCCGCCGCCGCCGCAGCACCACCGACCGCCCAAGGACCTCAAGGGAATCGAGGTCCTCGTTGACAAGCTCTCGCCGCCCGCCAGACTCGCCACCTCCGCCGTCATCGTCGCTGGCGCTGTGGCTGCCGGCTATGGCCTCGGCTCCCGCTTCGGAGGTAGTCGCTATGCCGCGCTCGGTGGAGCTGTCGCTCTCGGAGCGGCTGGCGGCGCTGCGGCGTACGCGCTCAACGCGTCGGCTCCGCAAGTCGCCGCCGTGAATTTGCACAACTACGTCGCCGCGTTCGACGACCCTTCGAAGTTGAAGAAGGAAGAGATTGATGCCATTGCATCGAAGTTAGTTTCCGTTTCGAATAACGACCGTTGTTTTTTCTTTGGTAATTTTGTTCCTGCTGGAGTGGTTGATTTTGAATTGGTTAATTTTCCAGGTACGGTGTGAGCAAGCAAGACGAGGCATTCAAAGCCGAGATTTGTGATATTTATGCTGAGTGAGTGACAAATTAGTGTTGTTATCTTTTTAAGTTGAAATTTGAGATATATTCAGTAGATTGACAAATTATTATTATTATTGAGTTATATTTGTTAACGTGTAGGGGTATCGATTTATATGATATTTGGCTGTTTAATTTTTTTTCACTGAATGATTATTTTATTTATAACGTGTTGTTCAGGTTTGTCTCTTCTGTGCTTCCTCCCGGTGGTGAGGAACTTAAAGGTGACGAGGTTGATAGGATTGTTGCCTTCAAAAATTCTCTGGGAATTGATGACCCGGATGCTGCTGCTATGCACATGGAGGTATTTTTCTGTTTCCTTTTGTGGAGATTGTGTTATTGTGAGAGTTGAAGCGGTCTGTGTCTTACTGGTTTTGGTGCTTGTTGATTCCCTAGATTGGGAGGAAAATTTTCAGGCAAAGGCTGGAAGTTGGGGATCGTGAAGCTGATGTTGAGCAACGCCGGGTAAGTTTGTTGTGTTGTTATGTTATCTCAAAGGGTTGGTGGCAATAGCATCAGGGGTTTAGATGAATTGTGAGCTTGACCATTGTTAGAGTCTTCAGTGCAGGCATTTCAAAAGTTGATATATGTGTCAAATCTTGTATTTGGAGATGCATCGTCTTTCCTTCTACCGTGGAAGCGTGTGTTCAAGGTCACCGATTCCCAGGTATTTGTTACTTATTTGGTAATGGTATGCTGGCTTGTGCAATGTGATATTATTATGCAATTGTAATAAGGTTTGGAGCATATGCTCATAATTGTTTTTAGGCATTTGCTTAATAGGCAAGAAGAACTGATCTGTTTGCTGCATAAAATGCTTTTGTCATTTTTGTAAACAGTGGCAGCTGGCATGAATGTGATCACATTTGTCAATAGTTTTTATTTGTCCTCAGTGTCATTCTTTCAATTGCAGTGTTTTTGTTATTTTTCGTGTGACTAGTTGGCTATGCTCTATTTACCAGATTGAAGTTGCTGTACGTGACAATGCACAGCGTTTGTATGCTTCCAAGCTGAAATCAGTTGGCAGAGGTAAATGTGTAGTCAGTAATGCCCATTGGTCTTTGCTTTACATTACTGTAACAAAGTTGATCAACTATCTGAAGTCACAATTTTATGCTTCAAAATTTTGCTTATTAATGCAAGAAGATAGTCTGGCACACTTTTACCAGTCATATATATAGTAGTGGAGAAATGACTGTAATGGTAGTCCCTTTTTGTGATTGTGCATGTATTTCTTTTAAATTATGCTTTAAACTTTGTTTGTATTTATCTGATATACTGGATTTTGTTCTGTAATTCTCTAGAATTACTGCAATCTTAATTAATGAATTCTTTCTATAGCAATTTTTATAAGTTTTAAATCAGGTCTGCTTCATAAGTGCTAATCAATAATTTCTTGCCAGACATTGATGCAGAACAACTTGTTGCCCTGAGAGAATCGCAACGTTTATGTCGCCTATCTGATGAGGTTCATTTTCATTATTTCTTCTTTCATAAGTCATAGATAATTTTCAACTTTTATGGGGTAAATCCCTTTGTCTTGCTATCAAATAGTTACTTGGTATAGTATAATGTTTAATTAATTAAAGGAATTTTTTCATTGAAGCTTGCTGAGAACTTGTTTAGAGAGCACGCAAGGAAATTGGTTGAGGAAAATATTTCAGTGGCAGTTGGCATACTTAAATCTCGCACCAGAGCAGCGTAAGATTCATGATCCTTCTGCCTTAAAATATTCTTTTTTGAGGGATTAGTTCATTGCCAGTTTTCGTTAATTGCTGAACAAAAGATGGTTTCACGTTAAATTTTTAAATCTGGACACCTTTTTCTTACTTTCTTTTTTCGTTGAGATGCTATTCATTTCTTATTTTTTACAAATGATGCAAAAATAGGATTTTCCATATCTGATCATAAGTTTTTCAGTTCTGGAGTTAGCGAAGCAGTTGCGGAGCTTGATAGGGTATTGGCATTTAATAATTCACTTATCTCATTTAAGAATCATCCAAATGTGGATCGCTTTGCCCGTGGTGTTGGTCCAGTTTCTTTAGTTGGTAAGCAATGTGATTATTAGGTGTATGTTCTTTACTCTTTTTAATCTAAATTCTTGATGTTTACCAATTAATTTTTGGCATAGGCGGTGAGTATGATGGTGACAGAAAGATAGAAGACTTGAAACTCCTATACAGGGCTTATGTTTCAGATGCTTTGTCTGGTGGTCGCCTGGAAGATAGTAAGGTAAATGACCATGACAATTGGATATTGAGCGTGAACTTGTTAGTATGTCTTTTCTCAATAAACTAATCTATTTTGAAGTGGGCTAGTGTTTTCCAGATTTATGTTCTGACATCGGATTGAGTAAGTTATTTTCTAAAAAATGGGAGTATTCAGTGGCTATTTGGACAAAGTGAATGATACTATGGTATATCTTGTATTGATTATCTATACTTATACTCTCCAACACTACCATTGGTTTAATAGAGATTGAAGCTTGGCAGTTTAGCCTTAATGGTCATTCGTCAATGTCTCTTATGTTTTATCTTTCTTTTTAGTGTAGTACCAAAGCATGATTGAACTGGTTGTTCAGTGCATACTACCGTACTATTGTTCTTAAGCTTTTTTTAAATATTTCAGCTACAACAGTATTTATTTTCCGTACAAGGTGTCTGTTTAATAATGGTTCAAGCCTACTGGATTTCACTTATTGGAGCATTTTAGAAGTATAAACAATGTCCTGGATCCTTGCTTAACACTAACAACTTAAAGCTTTTAAGTCAGGTGGTTTGATTTTTTGACTGTTTTGTACAAGCTTAAGATTCCCCTTTGAAATAGATATGTTCTCTAATGTTTCTTTCATGAGTAAACATTCAGATGAACAAAGACGCGACAATGTTGAAAACCATGATATCTGTCTTTAAAGAGCTGTTATTGCTATAAGATATTAAACTTGACCTTGAGAACACTGTTTCTTTGATATAAAAAATTATATTTGAATATATTATTACTTGTTTCAGCTTGCTGCACTAAATCAGTTACGAAATATATTTGGACTGGGTAAACGTGAAGCAGAAGCCATTTCAATTGAGATTACGTCAAAGGTATATCGCAAACAACTTGCACAGGCTGCTGCCGATGGAGAATTAGAAATGGCAGATAGCAAAGCAGCCTTCCTTCAAAATCTATGTGACCAACTTCATTTTGATCCACAAAAAGCCAGTGAACTTCATGAAGGTAAAACTCATCATGTTTGCAGTTATTTAGAAGTTGATCATATTCGAGACCTGGATTATTTATGTTCTGTCAATTTATATTTATGTGCAATCTTAAATCTTAAGATTGTAATTTGTAAACTTGTAATGTAATATTCAATTCTGTTTCTGCTTTCTCAGTTGTTAAGGTAGTTAACATTTTACATGATGTATCTGTCACCTTTTTTTTTTAATGTTATATATTTATTTGATTATAACAAAATCTAATGATAGTTTATTATTCTTAAGAAATTTATCGGCAAAAGCTTCAGAAATGTGTCGCTGATGGGGAGCTCAGTGAGGAGGATGTTGCTTCATTGTTGAGGTTGCGTGTAATGCTCTGCATACCTCAACAGACTGTTGAGGCAGCGCATTCAGATATCTGTGGCAGTTTGTTTGAAAAGGTGATTGATATTTCTTTTTACCTATCTAATTTCTTTTTCCCTCATAGGTGTCAAATTAGTGAAATTACATATTCCCTGCAGAAGTAGGATTCATCCATGAATTATAAGAGATTGAGAGTAAAATTTAATCTTGTTCATGGTCCTGTTAACAATAGTTGACATGTCAAGTGGAGTGGTTTGCTGGATAGTAGCTTGGTCCGACCTAAAAATGCTATAGCAGGATATCCACTATTTTGGATTTTTTACATAGTTATGATAAATACTACTTAAAAATTAATGACATTCAAAATTACCGGAAGCATAGGTGTCCTGAACAAAACAGTCACCTAAATACCAACAACAGATAGACACTAGTATTGTAGATAGGAATCATCAATCATCGTCTAAATCCACAACCTTTTTAAAATTTTCACTACTATTACAGTTGTAGATTTCATTTTTAGAAATTGAAATCCCCCCAAAAGACGGAACTTCTTTGTTCATTGGGCTTATTTTGAATCAAAACGAAGTGCCATTACCGCTGCTGTTCGGCCAGCTATTTGGTCTGCCACAGCCGCTACTCCAACTGCTCTGCTGTTCAGCCCCTGTAGTTGGCAGGGCTGCTTTGAGCGTTGCCATGCCTATAAGGCGTATATTTAAAACCCTGGTTGTAGGAGGCATGTAGGGGATTTATTCAGGATATACTGGGTAAGGAGGAAAGAAATAGAGAGAATGGAACAAAAAAGAAAGAGATATAGATGAGAAATGAGTCAAAATAGAGGTTCTTTGGTTATAAAGAAATAGGTGGGAATTGAATGGAAATAGAATTGTTTAATCTCTCTCCTGGTGCATTTCATCAATTCATTCCTTCATTGGGTTTCATAAAACTAAATTAATAGGCAAATGAAGAGTCAAAGAAGAGTCTCCTTTGCTGCATTTCAGACAGAGTGTCTTCATTTGCCTTAATTAAATTAATTTAATTTTATGAAAGTCAATGAATCAATAAATGAATTCGTGGAGAGAGAGGAGAGACTCTTCATTTCTTTTTTACTTTCAAGTATTAATTGGATGGTGATAGATAACAGCTAACCAACTCCGCTCCTCACCAATCTGTCACAGTGCACTTTAAAAAAAATTGAAAAATTGAAAAAATGTGAACCGGATGACACCCTTATCCGGTTCACAAATTTACAAACCGGATGAGGTCCACCTACCACCCATCCGGTTTGCAATTCACAAATTTACCTTATGACAACCGGACCGGATGGCGTCCGGTTCACAACTTACAAACCGGATGGCACCCCCCATCCAGTCTATGCGGTTAACAATTTATGAACCGGACGTCAGGCTGTCCGATTCTTAACTTTCAAAAAATGAGAACCGTATGGCCTCATTCGGGTGTCCTACCAGAAATTTCAAAGTTGCTTAATAAAAAAATGGTATTTGGATAATTTTAACAAGGATAGTTGTAGAATTAAATTTTTGTATGGGAGTGCAGGAAGAGGGTATGGGGTGGAGGAAGAATTTGTCTGGTTGTTGATGGTGATGAACACATCGCTCAGCCGCTAATAAACTGAGTGTATTGCAGCGAAAAAAATTAGGAAGAAAACTTTATTTATAAGATCATGAATCTTAGACAATTTTCAGTCGTATTATTAGTGTGTGAATAAAAAAATATGACTAACAATAAAAATTTATTAGACAATGTTGATAGACTAAGTAAGTAAAATTTATGAGACGAAATAAATAAACTAAAATTTGAATGAAAAGAAATTGGTAATAAAGCTCACTAATTTGATATAGAATAGACGAATATATTGATACTTGACTTTGACGAAATATCATTTTTATATAAAATCTACTCAAGATATAATTTATAATCACAATTCTTTGTTTTTTTAACATTTTTTATATTAAATAACTATTCGTCTAATGAAATAAAATGGATAAAAAAAAAAAATACTCTAATAGAAATTAAGTTGATAAATGATTTTAGTAGGTACACGTGAAAAGTTTTACATAATATTTTACACTCTTCTTCTTGAATGTGTACGTTGTCCATGCAAATTCTTTTCTTCAAGTCAAATTTTTTACATATATCTATTTATTAGCTACATAAACAACAGTATTTTTTTTTTACTGTGTTTATATAAAGAGTGCAAAAGAGACCAAGAGATCACAGTAAATGGTCCAACATCTATTCTGTCTTAAGTTTTTGCCGCAAATGTATAAGAAAAAAGGAAAGGAATAATATGACCTAATTTGTGCTGTATATGTGTCAAAATGGTTTAGAATCCACCAACCCAATCATTATCACCCTCATAGAGAGAATGGAACAAAAAAGAAAGAGATATAGATGAGAAATGAGTCAAAATAGAGGTTCTTTGGTTATAAAGAAATAGGTGGGAATTGAATGGAAATAGAATTTTTTTTTATTGGAGAAAAGTAAGATGAGTTTGTGTTGATATTGTTTAATTTATTATTTGGACCATGATATTTTGACACCAAATAATTTTTTACAATCATTTCATAACCACTATTTTACTCTTCATTCTTTCTTTTTCTTTATAAATATAAAAGTTTGACTATAATACCCTTAAAAGTAGATTAAAGATTATTTTCCTTATTATTTTTAATATTATTTTTTATTTATTTATTGTTAACAATTGTTATTATAAATTTTACTATTTAATATTATTATAATTGTTATTATTTGTCAAGAAAGATTTGTTTATTATGATCGGGGATTTATTTAACAATCGAATAAAAGAAGATAGGACGGGGTATTAAGGTTATTATTATGGCAGCTGCTGCACCTACACTAGTAGCTAAAATAAAAAAAAAAATCAATTAAATGTTGCAGAATTGGTTTTGGAGCAGTGATAAAATGACTTTCCGCTCAAATCTCTCTATGCTGTAAAGAAACTCTTTAATATGGGTCCCATTTACTTTTTTATATATTTATTTTTCCACCCTTCCAAACAGTCTAATTTCCACTCTTTTCTTTCCTCTCTTTCCGTTGTACTCGGTGTATTCATGTTTCCAAACCATCCATTTCTCATTTGCGAATGTGTTTTCACTTTGGAGGGTCGTTCTATTACGTCATGATAAGTTACAACTGTTTCATTTTAGTGTGGCGATAAATCTTATAACTTACTTGAAAGATACAGTGTTGTTACTTAGGCTGTCTGTTCAATTTGTAGACCTGTATATACTTACAATTAAATCTGTTTGCTGGTTGGATTATCTTAATCAAACTTGTAATGCATATTTCTTTGATAGGTTGTCAAGGAGGCAATTGCATCAGGGGTTGATGGATATGATGCTGAAATTCAGAAAGCAGTAAGAAAAGCAGCACATGGCCTACGACTTACCAGGGAGGTTGCTATGTCTATTGCAAGCAAAGCTGTGAGTATCAAGTTACCAAGAAACCCGATACTCTTCTATCAAGTTTTGAGTAGGCTTAAGTTTTACTCTCGTGTTTTTTGGCATTACAGGTAAGGAAAATATTTATTAATTACATAAAACGTGCACGAGCAGCTGGAAATCGCACAGAGGCTGCAAAAGAACTAAAGAAGATGATAGCTTTCAACACCTTAGTTGTAACTAAGTTGGTGGAGGACATTAAAGGGGAGCCAAGTGAGATTTCAACTGAAGAACCTGTGAAAGAGGAGGACATTACACCAAGTGAGGATGACGAATGGGAGTCACTTCAGACACTCAAGAAAATAAGACCGAGTGAAGATCTTATGGAGAAGTTGGGCAAACCTGGTCAGACAGAAATTACTCTTAAAGATGATCTTCCTGAAAGGGATAGGACTGATCTTTACAAGACATACTTACTTTTCTGTCTAACTGGTGAAGTGACAAGGGTTCCATTTGGTGCTCAGATCACTACAAAGAGGGATGATTCTGAGTATCTTCTTCTAAATCAGCTTGGTGGGATCCTGGGATTGAGTAGTAATGAAATAGTGGAAGTGCACAGGGGTCTAGCTGAGCAAGCTTTTAGGCAACAAGCTGAGGTAATTTTAGCTGATGGACAGTTGACAAAGGCCAGGGTGGAGCAGCTTAGCAACCTCCAGAAGCAAGTAGGCTTACCACAAGAATATGCTCAGAAAATAATCAAAACTATAACCACTACAAAAATGGCAGCTGCCATTGAAACTGCTGTAACTCAAGGGAGGCTCAATATAAAGCAGATAAGGGAACTTAAGGAAGCTGATGTTGATTTAGACAGTATGGTATCTGAGAACTTGAGAGAGATCCTCTTTAAAAAAACTATTGATGATATTTTCTCATCTGGTACTGGAGAGTTTGATGACGAGGAGGTATTTGAAAAAATCCCAACAGATCTCAACATTAACAAAGAGAAAGCAAGAGGGGTTGTTAAAGAGCTTGCAAAAAGTAGACTGTCCAACTCGCTCGTTCAGGCAGTGTCTCTACTGAGACAGAGAAATCGCGAGGGCGTGGTAAGTAATACTCAAAGCTTCATGTTGGATTATCTAAATTCACGTTGGAATGTTAGGGTAACAAGATTTTAGGTAGATAAGAAATTGTGTCTAAAACGGTATGACTGGAACAATTTTTAGTAGTTTTTGCACTTGTAGAAAATATCATACTAAATTTTGTTAATACTTTATTTCAGAATGAAAACATTTCACTTTAATAAATTTTATCCAAAATAATTTGAAAAATCAACTTGATTCAAATTCAATTTTGCTAATGTTGATTCAAATAGATTTTTAGGTTTGGTTGTCAATATTGACCAGGTGTGATTGCCTCTTTCCTTTTGTGCAGGTTTCTTCACTCAATGACTTGCTGGCTTGTGACAAAGCAGTACCCTCACAGCCAGTTTCATGGGAAGTGCCAGAAGAGCTTGCTGATCTATACACCATATACTTGAACAGTGAACCGGCTCCTGAGAACCTGTCTCGCTTGCAGTATCTGTTGGGTATAAATGATTCCACAGCTGCTGCTCTTGGGGAGATGGGAGATAGATTGCTCAATTCTACTAAGGAGGAAGAGAACTTTGTATTCTAGTCTTCTCATCAAATGTTTTTGCATTAGGCATACATACTGGAGAGGCCGCAAGTGCTCTTCATTTTGCCGTTTCTTATTTGCCATTTGTTTATCGGTAGCAGAAACAAAATATCACGATGTATAATCTTTGGATTAGAGATGAGTGCAGTGTTGAAATATTAGATGATATTTTTTTGAGACAGTTGAGTTTATTACTTGTAATTTTATATGAATGAAAATAAGTTGTCATAAGGAAAACTTTCTTTTATAGGAGCGGGGATAATTTTATAATTGGAATTTTGAAAATTATGGAGGTACAGGAAGATGATATGGAGGTGCAGGAAGAAGCAGTCTAAGTTTTTTCGTGGAAGTTGTGAACTGCGGGTTGTTTTCATAGTTTGACTCCGCATAACTCTAGGGTTTTTGTTTTCTCTGAAATGACCAAATTGTCTATGGGTTATTCATCTTTTTTCTCTTTCTCTGCTATACTTCTGGAACTGTGTTCGTTTCCCGTTCGCATCTCTCTTTGCAGAGGAAGATTACGTAGAAAAGTTCATTTTAAAAAGTTTATTTTAGAATGTATTTCATACATTTCGGAAATTCTATTCTGAAAATTTTATTCTAAAAATTGTTTTAAAATTTTGAAAATCCTGATCAACTGGAGAGTGTATCCTGAAAATTTGTACAATAATTAATCCGGAAGTCATTTTAAATAAGGGTGAAATGATCATTTTAAAAATTGTTGGGGGTGCAGAAGAAAAATGGGGATGCAGGAAGAAAAAGTCTAACTCTAACATTGTAATTTGAAAGTTATTTTTTTTCACATTTACATAATGCGAAAATTAAAAAAACAATTCATTGAGGTGAAGAATGTGGGGGCGTTGGAAAAACTACACGTAAATTTACCACGGTATAGAAGACATGGGGATGAGAGAGAAGCACAAATAGGAAGGGGTGGGGTATAGATGAAATGTTCTGAAATACAAAAACAGAGTAAGAGAATGGAATGACGAAGGAAGACCAAACTTTAGTCCTATTAACGGGAACAAAACAAAAGGAAGGAATATCAATAACATGCTTGAACAAAACAGTAAATGGCTAACCACGATGTTGGAGTCCATTGTACCATGGTCTAGGAGAGAAGTTCCAGGAAACAAAGTTGTTTGGGTTCCCTTTGGAACCAACACTGTTCAAAAGGTGACTGCATTGTTAGACCACTATTATCAATGGATTAAGATACATTATCTTGGGTTAGGTTTCGAGTAAGATTGCATAATGCATGTTCAACATCATTCACGACGAAAATGAAATATATGGTGTAACGCTGAAGGAGGAACAACCTATTAGGTAGTGGGGCTTCAAATAGTAATTCAATTAAGTCAAATGGCATGAAGAGGCAGGAGGATTCCATGGAAGAAAGTAGCAAAGGATGGTTGTTGATGGTGATGAACACATCGCTCAGCCGCTAATAAACTGAGTGTATTGCAGCGAAAAAAATTACGAAGAAAACTTTATTTATAAGATCATGGATCTTAGACAAAATTTTCACTCGTATTATTAGTGTGTGAATAAAAAAATCTGACTAACAATAAAAATTTATTAGACAATGTTGATAGACTAAGTAAGTAAAATTTATGAGACGAAATAAATAAACTAAAATTTGAATGAAAAGAAATTGGTAATAAAACTTACTAATTTGATATAGAATAGATGATTATATTGATACGCGACTTAGACGAAATATCATTTTTATATAGAATCTATTCAAGACATAATTTATAATCACAATTCTTTGTTTTTTAACATTTTTTACATTAAATAACTATTCGTCTAATGAAATAAAAATGGATAAAAAAAATACTCTAATAGAAATTAAGTTGATAAATGATTTTAGTAGGTACACGTGAAAAGTTTTACATAATATT
>Ga0123340_1005197_pt1 | contig 12371 bp, 4 predicted proteins | sample SirMexnodulemix_FD_89961 | JGI IMG/M metagenome (GOLD analysis project Ga0123340, IMG submission 89961) | Root nodule microbial communities of legume samples collected from Mexico - Siratro Mexico nodule mix | ecosystem: Host-associated > Plants > Roots > Nodule | place: Mexico: Nepantla... | reverse complement strand
TTATAAAATTTTTAGTTATTTTTTTTTTTTAAATTTCTATTTTTTTTTTTTGTATTAAGTGTTTTAAAATTTTTTTTTTTTTTTTTTTGCTTGTATATACATTTTGAGAAAATAATCTATCATAGATCTGGTTGTTGTAGAACATAAGATAACTTTTACAAATCAAGATAGTCCACTTTGCAGGATGCAGATCAACTGTTGGAGAAAAGAGTACGATCTCGGTTTTCACACAGAAAGCTGTTGTTCTTACCACCTTCAATGGAAGATTCACAAAAGTAGGTGATTATAATTTCCTTGGACTGAAATATGCTGAAGATGATTAAATGCAATGCTTGACTTGTCATGTAGGTTACTGATGCACATGTTGACATTACCAATCGATTCAAACTTTCCACATGATTATGCTGTTGAATTTAACAGGAAGGTCCAAGTATCCTTTTTTATTGCGAATGCTTTTCTATGTTGATTCTAGTTTATTAGTTGGGCTTCTGAACAAACAGGAGTGCCACCCATATCAATTTAAATGTTTCCAAAGCACAGGAATTCACATGTTTACCCTATGCTGCAATCACCGAGACTTGATAACTGAATGCCAACAAATAAATTCATAATGCACACATGTTGACATGTTTATCCATATTTTACTATTATATTTGACTTAATGAGCTTTGCAGAACGAAATATTGCTGCAGACCTTTTCAGTTTTCTGCATTGCCATTAACCGCATTTGTGTTTCTGCGGGTAAACTTATTTCATTGAAAACAACTGGTTCACGTCTACAGAAACTGTTATTCGTGGAAAATTTAGTTATGTATTTTCTTGATCAATGAAAATTCACACTTGTCTACCCGGTTAAGAAATCCTTGACAAATTACAGAATATTATAGAAGATAGAAAGTTCAAAGAAACCATAAAAAAATATTTAAATGTCGATTCCAGTATCAAACATTTGCTGAGGTTCCTGTAAGTATTTTTTTTCACACTTCTCGAAGATGTTGAATATCATATAGATATTTTCCACACTTTTGTGAATTTGATTATTTTCCAGATTCTGTGCAGTCTCTCATATGGATATGCAGACTGGGTTCCTGTCTCAGGAGAACTTTGAAATTGCATTTTCAAGCATCCAGAGGCAGCCCAAACTAGAATGTTTAAGAAGTATGGCAATTTTAGATGATTTATAAATTATAATAGATGCTACTCTTTCTGCATAGAGATGCCATCCCATTGACGTTATATTTATCTATGAACTATTCCCATTTAATGGGTCCTGAACTAATGGCTTTTTGGTTATAATTGCAACTTGCAAGCAGATTGCTCCAATTTAGAACTTCATATTTTGGTTTGCATGAAGAGATTGGAAGTTAAAGAGCAAAGTTTATGCAACTTCAATTCTGTAATGAAAGGTAATATTTGTTGTTTCTCTTTCAGTTTTTTATATTATTCCTTAATGTGACTGCCATACTTTGCAGAGTATAAAAGTATGCATGATTCCTTCCGGACTTCTGAATATTATTCGAGAAATGTCTGCTTACGGGTGTGTTCATCTGCTTTTCTGATTTTTTAAAGCCAAAGGTGTTATTCATAGCAGATAATGATTATGGTATGTTTCCTACCATTTGTCCGCAACCCCAAACTTATTTGGGCGTATTTTTTCCTTGTGTCTGCAGGCATTTGAACACCTTATACATCGTGAGATGATATGTTTCACAGACAATAGAGGTCAGAGTTTGTCTGTTGAATTCCGTCCTGTAAAGCTTTTAATTTCATCTGCTGAACTACATCAGGGACTGAGAGCGTATAATTCATGCCCTGTAAGTTAACTGACTCGATTAGCTCAGCTGTATATTAATTATGTGCCAGATTGAGAAATAAGAATTGCATGATCTTAAGTTCATTTCGAGATTCATGTCTATGATGGGGCATAAAATTCTGTTGGCAGGATTCTCCACTTTATAGCTTCATCTAATGAGAGATTAGTCTCTTACATACAGGATAGAAGGATATTTTGAGAAACCAAAATACTAATCAAATTGCATATTTTTGGCAGGCTTACCTTTTAAAGTTAATGGATCGTGAAGGCTAAAATCCTTGAGGGACATGTCTGCTCGCGCTTCATGTTACACTGTGTGGTAAATTTCCAAATTCTAATTCAACCTGTCTACTAAAATGTCTCTCTTATTTAGTCAACACTTTGTCGTGATTGTATAGTTCATGTACACTGAAATTAATCTTTTTTATTCATTTCTTCTGAACAAACAGATCTCAATTGCTATAGGTTAAAATCCGGACTTACGTCATTACATAAATCAATAATTACAAATCATGAAAACACCCACCCCCGTAAAACGCTTGTGCTAGTCACAATACACTTGCTTCTACATACATACTGATGTATTTTAAAGTTGTTACATTTATCATCTATTCATGTATTGACACCATAATTATTTTTAGGATTGCATTAGCAGCTCTTTAAATGAGTGTTAATGACAATTTTGTAAATGTCAAATACATTAACAATATGTTTGAAGTATATTAAGATTTTTTTAATCATTACTTTAATTTTAACAAGTTTTACACTATTATTTAACTCACAACATTTATTTAATTTGGAAGTATTATTTCATTGAATTAATAATGCATACAAGTTTGGCTTCTGACACCCCAAGTTAAGGTTTATTTTCTCGACTGTGTTGAATAATTCCGGAGAGGGAAATAAGACATCAATACAGCGTGTTTTTTTAAGCCTGTTTACAAGTTCGGCTTTAGATTCTCGGCAATTACTTTCTACACCTCCATGTTTTTCCCTTCTCAAATCTTTTTGAAATGCTTGTTCTGTCTTTTGTGGTAATTAGCAAATATGATTTGATATTTCATTGCACTTCAACAATATATGGTAATCAGAAGCTGTTTTTATTTGGATAATTTATGGTAGATGCACCAAATGCTTTCAACAATCCGCATTTAACAAGAGACACTCGCAGAGAAAAATAAACTTTATTAGTGACAAGAAAAAGTTAATTTTGGATTAATTAGAAGAAAAAAATTTCGTATTTTATGTCGTGCATAGTTCATATATTCTAATTACATAATTTAGAAGTAAAAAGTAATTTTAGATCATATAATTTAAATGCATTTCTAATTAATTTTAAATTGTATAATCTAAAAAAATTCAAAAGGAATAATTTAACAGTGAAATATTAATTTAAGATTTAGATTATTTTTTTTGGAATTGAAATATAACACCTAATTATTTTAACTTTAACATTTGAAAATTTGTTTGAATGACATAATTAACGAGTGGAAAAAAAAATAATTCTAGATTCAATTAGTGTGATTGGTGGTGCAATAAAGAAAAAAAAACATTATTACATAAATTATTTGAATTGATGTATGCATAATATAACTCAATTAAAAATACTTCAAAAAAGTTTGTAGATTAGATTATACATTACTCAGTTTTCATCTCACTAAGTCAATAATCCATATTTTGTTTTGATAGTCAGAAAAATATTTAAAAGAATGTTGGACACTGTTTAGTTTGAGAAAGTATTCTTTAATTTTTAATTATCAAGTTGTCTTATTTTTATATTGTTAAGAACTGAGAAAAGCTTTAATTGTTATTAAATACAATCATAATATTAAAATAAAGTAATTATATAACAACTACAAACTATTTAATATTGAGTCAATATATAAAATAATACTCACAATTCTATTAAGTATGTTTTATCAAAAAGTTATTATTTGATTCATTCTAAGTGCTTTTGGATTACAAATTTCAGTTCTCTGTGTCAGGGTAAATTTATTAGACCAAATTGTACATGAAAGTCATGTTTTAGTGTCTGTAAGAATTCTTCTCGACTTCTCTTTACATGATGTTTTGATAAACAATGTTTAAGTTATTGAGTTTTTTTTTTTCAATAATAGATTTTGTATTTAATATTTCGAATGAACTACTGTATACATCATATTATTCTTAATTAAAACATGCATAATCATTTATAACAAATTTTAATCATGTATACGTAAATTCAGTCCAAATAAAATTGGTTGAGCGGGTTATAAATTAGTTGAGAGAATAAAAAATTGACCAGAGTAATATAAGGTGAATACACTATAATTAGAATCAAATTATAAATAATAGAGATGTTATAGAGTAAAAATAAACATTACATATCAAAATTCTATTGGATGAAAATATTATATACTTTATTATCCGTTAGATGATATGATATGATTCTGAAAAAGATAAGAAATAAAAATAAGAATTCAAAGAGAAAGAAAGGGATGGATAGAAAGAAACAGAAGCATGTAATTGAAAAATTAAAGGAACAAAAGGAATGAAAAGACAAAAAAGAAAGAATGGAGAGAAGGAAGGAAAAAGAATTGGCCTTAGACCAAAGAAGTTTTTCGACGACATTTAGTATAAATGGGCTATTAAAATAACCAAGTACTATTTAATTTCTTTTCTTTTTTTTTCTAAATAAAAAGAGTGAAAATGCTTGACCAAATATAAAAAGGATGCGAAGGGAATACAATTTTTAGAACTCAATTAGTAAAATTTCCGATGTACATGTAAATTAGTAAGTATACATAACATATATTAAAACATAATTTCAAATTTTAAGAAAAAAATTATGATAAAATATATAAAATAAAATAATTGTCTTTAAAAAATTTAATTGTAAAAAATCATTAAAATAATTCAATTCATGAAAGTTTATTTTAACGATCATTTACAGAAGTCTAGTTATATTTTATTTTTATTAAAGACATTCAATATTAAAATAAAAATTTAAATATTAAATAATTAATGAGAAAATATTTATTTTTCTTAATAATTAGTTAATAGAAAATATTAATTGAATTTGATATAAAAGTTTATGATATAAAAAATAAATAAAGAGCATGACGATGACTTGAGAAATAGAGGATATATAAAGGTTATTCTATTTTCAATAATAAAAATTGAATTTTAAAACTGTTAGCAAAGTAGTTTCAGTAATTAAATATCTTAACGAAGTTGTTAGATTCAACTTTTCGTTTAGATATTAAGTCGCGATTAGAACTACTATTTATCCTAAAAATGGGTCGATTCAATAGGAAGATAACTATACCTCCTAATCATATATACAAAAAAGAATATTGAATTTATGATACAGGAGGAATTTTCTTTCAACTTGATTTGTTGAAATTCTTTTGATACTTATATGTATTGATTATTGATAAGTAATAATATAATGTTAAATTTAAACAATACTATGATCCTAAATCCAAAGCAAAACTATCAAAAGCATTAGTTTTAATTTCAAATCATGTTTACATTCTGAAATATGTCTCAGTTGGTAAAAGGTTTATTTTCCAAACATATTGCACAGTTTATATAATAAAGCATCCCGCATGATTTTGGATTGGACTTTACGGAATATATTTTTTACATTTAAGAAATCTCATTTCGAAATCATGTACAAAAAAAATCTTACAAATACTAGAAGAAAACTTGTTGCCACTGCTTTATATGTACACATATCCTTTCTTTTGTCAAAATTAAAGTCCAATCTAATCTACCATAATTACACGTCATTTAAAATTTCCATTATTCTTAATCTGTGAAGTACTCTTTTAAACAGTTAAAGTAAAGGAAACATTATTAAAATTGCAACTTCAAGTAGGTTACTGTTGAGCAGAATAATTTGTTGGCCTACCTTGGTCTACTGTGCTGCAATATTATTATTGTTGTCCAATATTTACCCTCCATTTATGACATACGATACATAATGTCATTTTTATTGGTTCATGCCTAAAAAATTTGAAGCATGCAATTTAATTAAAACTGAATTAGAATTATTTCCTTGAGCCTCCACCTTATGCAAAACAACAGTAATGCATTTATTGCTGAAAGTGTAAAGCATGATAACAGAGCAAACAACAATGAATGGCTTCTATACACAAACCTACTAACTTGGCATCAAACACTCAACAAATTCTCAGTTGCCTTCATTTTATCCTAGTTCTTGTCATAATCTTCACTATTCCTAACCACCAATACAAGACATAGTAAGTCCAAGAGAGTTCGGTTTCTTCCACGCAACATTCTATTAATTCATAATTTTTCAAGTTGAAACTTCCCTTAACTTTTCTCCTAGGAAGTAACATTTATTTCTCTGTGCTTCTTACTAACATACATACATATAATACAAGTAGCATACACTAACATGGAAAAACCTTGACAACAATGTGCTTTTCAACAAAAACTCTAAACTCATTCTCTTATTTGCTGATGTCAATTTCTAGAGGGGGCGTTCTTTTTTCCTCTTTCATACTACTACCTATGTAATACAATAATAATACTAAGCACTATATCTATAACTCACCAATTCTTAAAGTCCTAGACCAAGTAATTAATAATGAACAACAAAATGTTTATAAATGATGTGAAGCTAGAATACTCCTAGTTAAGTCGTGACAGATATAATTTTAAATCCTCCAATGATACTTTCTGTTAATCTTCTTTTCCTTGTTGGCATTCCATTAATGTTCTTACACACTCACTGATAAATAATTAAATATTTTCTATGTTCGGTTTTTCATTGTTTTATATAACATGTTCAGATTCACATTATGAAATACTATATTTTAGTAGAGTATTAACTGCATTGCTTTTTTCGTAAAGTCACAAATTTGTCTGACACAAACTAAACAAGGTTTTGTCTACTACTTGATCGATCAGAACTAGGACGTTTCCCATCTCAGATGGGACTGCATGAAGTTACTTCCGCAGCAAACACCAAAATCTCTTTGATATGTCAGCTGATTCACAAGGTTCACTTATTTGTCTCTCAGAGTTCCAAGCCCTGCTTTGTTAACCCCGTCTGAAGTTAAACTATAAAAAAGTTTTAGTCCTCATTTTTCTCTTCCAACCTCTCTCCTTCTAAGGTACTGTTCCACTTTTTTAGGAACACCATGAGAACAATGGTTGCCACTTTCTCATATCCAAGCTCTACCTACTTTGTTAGGTCTTGTTCCATGAGAGAAAACCATGACCAAGTTAAGCTGCCAGTGAACACCAGCATCAGAACTAATGGGAGTTTTAGGTCGCCAATTAAAGTTGAGACACTAAGCCAAATAGCTGCAACTACTTCCACCACTCTTGGTCAAGCTGTTACACTTGATGAAAATGGTCTGCGCCAAAACATCCCAACAAAGAAACAGTTGGTTGATCCTCATCGCCAAGGGCTCATCACTGAAGGTGGAGTTGGTTACAGACAGACCGTTGTCATTAGGTCCTATGAAGTTGGAGCTGATAAAACTGCCACTCTTGAAAGCATCCTCAATCTTCTTCAGGTGATTAATTAAATAAACATGTTATTGTCATGTAACTAGAGTTTTCACTGCACAAAAAACATTAGGGCTTCATTGTTTTGTTGCAAAATGCAATCTTGCGTGCAGGAAACAGCATTAAACCATGTTTGGATGTCTGGGCTGCTCGGTGATGGGTTTGGGGCGACACATGGAATGGTGAGGAACGATCTCATTTGGGTTGTTTCAAGAATGCAAGTTCTGATTGATTACTATCCCATCTGGTAAAGTCCCTTTTCACCACGGTTATTACAAGGACATGAACGAATGTACCTGTGTGCCCTTCAAATGATTTTTCTGTTGTTGGAATATACTAAACGAATTGAGAATTTTCAACTCGCTTGAGACAAGTCTTGTCAAAGTTGTTGTACTATGTTGAAGGTTTTCCTGAAATCTTCTCCGTATTCAACAACTCTTGTCTTGTACTGATTTGACGGCAGAAAAAGCTACAAAATATGTGTACCTCTTCAAGTGGAATTACTTTGTGACTTGTACCAATTTTGATGAAATGAAATTTTAGTTTTACTAGCATATAGTTGATTGAGAAAACCATAGTAACTAGAGATGAATTTGACATGTGTCAGGGGAGAGGTAGTTGAAATTGACACATGGGTTGGAGCATCAGGCAAGAATGGAATGCGGAGGGACTGGCTGATAAGGAGCCAAGCCACAGGCCACATTTTTGCACGTGCAACAAGGTATGTACTATGCACTATATATGCATGTTGCACAATGTTTCTAACAATTTTCAAATTTTCCACGTTTTATACCTGTGTGCTGATTGAGATAAGTCATAAACAGCACGTGGGTGATGATGAACCGAAAAACAAGACGCCTCTCCAAAATGCCAGAAGAGGTGAGAGCAGAAGTTGCACCTTGGTTTATAGAGAAGCAAGCAATAAAGGAAGATGCTCATGAAAAAATAGTCAAATTGGATAAAGAGGCAAAATACATGCATTCTGATTTGAAGGTACCTATTGCATATGTCATTTGAGTTTAGTACGTACTGTCAATCTTAAAATATGTCAATCAATCAGAAATCATTAAATAATTTTTGAAGTAGTCACTATAGAAGTGAACAAATTTACCATGTTTAACAATTTGTAAGTGGATAATAGCATAAAAAATCTTGCACTAGCAGTACATGTACTATTTACTCTTTACCCTATTGCATTACAGTTAAATTACTGCTGGCTCTGCCACAGCACAAAGAATGTACACAATTATTGACTTTGTGCACCTCTTCACTTTTCAGCCCAAGAGAAGTGATTTGGACATGAACCAACATGTTAATAATGTGAAGTATGTAAGATGGATGCTAGAGGTAAATTGCAAAGGTTTATGAACTCAATAGTCAATAGTCATTGATTAGTCCTTATAGAGCATTCATCTCATAGTTAAGTCTCAAAGTTCTATTGTTGATTGCTTCTACAGACCATCCCAGACCAAATTCTGGAGGGGCACCAATTATCTAGTATCACACTAGAGTACAGAAGGGAGTGTGGAAGCTCAGATATAGTTCAATCCTTATGTGAACCTGAAGAGGATGAAATGCTTCATGGTGTGGTAGAACCAGATTACTGCACAAATCTTCTCAATGGGTTATCATCAGATATTGTAAATGGTAGTGGAGTGCTGAGTTACCTTGAGCAGAGGCCATTAAGGTATACACACCTTCTACAAATCAAAGGAGAGAGACAAAACGATGAAATTGTCCGAGGAAGGACAACATGGAAGAGGAAGATTGTTACAATGCCATTTTCCACTTAGACTTGGAAGGGACAAATGTTGGCATATACTCTTGTGTACGTACCAAGAAATTCTTGGTCTAAACGAAAACGGGATATGATGGGAAAAAGACAACCAGGAAGTGTTTGGAGAAAAACAAAATATATGTAAACAATTCTAATGAAGTGTAAGTTGTGATCTAATTTGATTTATGAAATCAATATAAAATGTGATTAGTTAGTTGTAAATTGTGTTCATAAGGTATATTATGATTTAAACTAAAATAAAAATGGTTTCCGACAAATGGAAGTAAAAGCAGATCTCACTAAAATAACGAAAGGCATCTCCATATTGAAAAAGCAACATTAGGAGCAACTTCAATAGTAGACATGAAACAATTATAAACATGTAAAAAGGCACCCTTACAACAAGATGTTTTTCCTCTTATTTTTAATAGCTCTCACGGTTTTACTCGAGTGTTATTGTCCTTTCTTTCTTTCCAACACAACACTTTGAAGTTATACTAAATCTATCGTTATGCTCTCTTTACCTTGTATTGCCTCCCTCTAATAAAATTCTGAACCACGCCGTTGTGTACGCATTATTACGTAAACACCAACATGCTTCGGTGCATGCATTATTACGTAACTGTTCAAGCACTATTCTTTGTTCTGCATGATTAAAGTTAAACGATTTTTATTGTCTCCTTTTTGGTGAAAATAGTTTTAAATTATATACTTGCATGCAAAAAGAATAAAAGATCCAGTAAAAATATTAGTAAGCAAATGTTCAGTTTTGTAGTGTAGTTATTTTTATATCATACGATAAAATATTAAATCTGAAATGATCACTGATACTGCAAATGGTTGCCTAATAATATTCCTAATAATTCATGATAAATTTAGACAATTGCTGAAGCAAAAACATTCTTCACTCAAAATTTCATTAAAATGACTGGATACACACGTTTCAGATGATTAATTCCGATGGAAGGGAAAGAAATTGGCCAATTTACCAATGGTGGAAACCTATTCAAAAAGCAAGCCTCATAAATAACAGGTGCACCTCTCTACCAGCTGCTGGAACTAATATTTGCCGCCCAAAGAAACTGTGATCCACTACACTAAGCTAGGAGAATTAATATTCATTTACAATTTAATTATGAGGTTGATGATAGTATTTACACCATGTGTGTATGGCTATGGATTGGTATCCATAAAAATGAGGAAGGAATCAATCAAAGAATAATATTGCAACTGCAATAGTAGTAAAATTATCGCCTCTTCTTGTTCCCTAGACTGCGATGGATTTGCCAAGACCACAAAAGCAAAAATGTAACAATGGCCACTCCAACACTCGACCAGAATATTACCAGCCATATAGGCATTGGTTTAGGATACAAGCCTGTGGAAACACGACCATCATGTACGCAATCAGTGAATTAAACAATTATCAATGCTAACCTCTAAATATGACACACAATACAAGGATTTATACAAGATACCTACGTACCGTGTCCAAACTTAATGCAAATCAGAAGTTCCACAATGCAGATGGCAAGAGAGAGCCAACAATATGCTCCAACCTTCTTCACTGGCTTTCTGTACAAATCACAATATATGGACATAAAATGTCAAGAACTCGTTAGGATGTTGCCAATGCCATTCACCAACATTCAATAGACAATATATAAATAGAAAACATGGGAATATATACCTGTCCTGAAGGTATGAATTGTACTCACGAATTGTTGGAATTGCAAGTAACCACCACAAAATCAACCTATATATGACAACTGAATTTCGAGGAGGTATCCAGAGACAAAATTTCAAAAAGAATGTGTTGAGCTCTACTGTCAAAAATACAATGCAAAGACTAAGCACTTGAATGAAACGCCAAGGACCAAGAAGTGGATGCCACTCGTCTTTGTCCCACTGAGCCGGTGTGAATTGACCCAATGTTCGTTTCACCTAATGCCAATATCAAGTAACATAGATCAATCAAGTCACATACATTTAGTCTCCTTAGCAATCATAATAAATTACTAATAGTTAACTAACATTGTCTGAGATGGTGAGATGAAGTGAATTGTACTAGATTATTATTACAAGATTAAAGAAGGACAATTTTAGTAAAAACATCTGTCAGAGCATAGGCAATTGGCTATTGCTCCAGCAGGCAAAGAAAAAGACAATAAGTTTAGTTATTTCAATTTCAATAGGAATCAAACACTCAAGCATAATGAAATAACTGATGACAGACAAACATACTTTTCCAATTATATTAGGCTGCTGGCTTAGACCGACCCATTTGTATGTTTTCCCATCAAAGTATCTAACAGTATGCATTCCTGCCCAAATTCCTGCAGATTAATTAATTCAACAGATGTTATAATCAGCTGAAACAATTTAAAATCCAAAAAAAATTAATTCAATGCAAGAGTTTACTCAATACCACCACAATCATGAACTATGATACTTAAAGAACCACTAAAACTCAAATGATGTACTGAGTGTTCTGGGATGAGCAAATTGTTTAGAAATAAAACAGCTAAACTTGTAGTAAATTTTAAACTAGACTAAGTATAGGCTTGAATAGCTTCCTGGACAGAGTTAAAAAATGTCAATACAATTAATTCCTTGAAGCTTCATTGTAGAATGAAGATCTAAAGGAATTTGAAAATGAATTCCATCGAAGGTTCGTAGTCAACCCGCGATATTTAACAGTTTCCTATCCAAGATAGTTTAAACAACTAGACAGAGAAATTTTCATATACTTTTAAGCTTGAAACAGTGAAGATGCATTCACTAGATGTTAGAATCCTACAGTTTTTCAACATTTAAGGGTCTGGTCATGTTTTTAAAATCAATATTTGTTTTTGTTTTGTTGACAAAATGAATGTCTATAGATGCAATCTGTAATTATGGTGGTACAATAAATAAGTTCATTCTTCAACTAATAAACCGTAGGTAATGTTTGAAACTTGCCAAAAAGAAAACAAAAATGGATCCAAAACTCTTACCGAACCAATTGCAGATCAAGATGTCAAGAATAATACTGTCCCACCAGCACTCGTTGAAATTTGGCAACATGTGACGAAAAGTATACTGAAAATGCGAGCATAGAATACTTTGTAAGCAATCCGATAGTATAGTTATTCCAACGCAACAAAAAGGTCAAAGCTTCATGGAGGCACAAACCCCCAACCACCTATCTCAAAATATAAAAAAAAAAAAACAAAAACCCCACCAAACAAAAAAAAAAAAAAGCATAACAACACA